>JAEIGA010012372.1_pt1 | contig 12954 bp, 14 predicted proteins | sample 9270691 | NCBI WGS metagenome assembly JAEIGA01 (sample SAMN17057246, study PRJNA624740) | gut metagenome | biome: biome; isolation source: fecal sample | host: Bos grunniens | place: China: Xizang | collected 2019 | reverse complement strand
TGTGTAACAGAATCGACAGAAACACGGGTGGCATCGTTATCCTTGCAAAAAATGCGATGGCGCTTCGTGAGATGAACAGTGCGATCCGCGACAATAAGGTGAACAAACGCTACCTCTGTGCAGTTCACGGCAGACTTGTCGGCGAGCGCACACTCACCGCGTACCATACGAAGGATTACAGAACGAACACGGTAAAGATCTACGACCACAGAGTCCGCGATTCCCGTGAGATTATCACGAAATATAAGGCTCTCTCGTACAACGAGTCGCACGATCTCACGCTTTGCGAAATCACGCTCATCACGGGTAGAACACACCAGATCAGAGCGCATATGGCGTTCATCGGACATCCGCTTCTCGGAGAGGGCAAGTACGCACACAACGCGCAGGACAGAAAGATGGGTTATTCAAGCCAGGCACTTTACTCGTGCGCTGTTGAATTTAAGTTCGACTCCGGTGAGATGGACTACTTAAACGGCAGAGTGTATTCAGTCAGCCCGAAGAATATTTCTTTCCTCTCGCTTTTCCCGAAATTTTCGATGAGACAGATACTTTAATTGCCCTACTTAATCAATCGAAAAGCAAAAAACTCTTGTTTTATACACAATTATGATGTATAATAGATGAAGTAATATAATCTCAAACTGTATATTTACGAAAAAATATTGGAGGTGATCGATTTGGCATATTCTATAAGAGCCGGCGTTTATGTTGAACAGTTTCATAACATAAGACGCAGCAGAATTGAAGCTATGCCATCCCCCGAAGCTGTCTATATCCCGTGCAGTGGCAATGCGCTCACTGTAAGTGTAGGGGATACTGTTTTGAAGGGACAAGTGATCGGCTCGTCCGATAGAGCAAATCTTCACGCAAGCATTTCCGGTGTGGTTCGCGAAATAGCCCCCGACTATGTAAAGATCGAAAACGATAATACGGACTCTTCTGTTGCAACCGAGCCCATCTCAAAGAAGCTGGGGGATGTGAGCGCAGAGGAGATAATCTCCGTAATTCGTGAGGCCGGAATTTGCGAGAGCGATAGCTTATACAAAACCATTACCGATGCGGCAGGGAAGATCGACAAGATCATTATAAACTGCCTTGAAGAGCCTCCGATCAGCGCAGTGGAACAGCTCGCAGTAGAGCATCCCGCATCGATTGTGAACGGAGCAAAAATCCTTCTTAAGCTCTTTGGAGTAAAAAAAGCATATATCGTAATTGACGAAACAAAGGGCGAGGCAATCTCAAACCTCTCAAAGGTAATAGACGGAAGCCGAATGATATCCATAAAGAAAGTTGAGGCCAAGTACCCACTTTCCGATGACAAGCAGCTTGCGTACCTCTTCGGAGACTGCTCCCTTTACGATAACAAAGAAATATATGAGTCCGGTACAGCTGTGTTCGGCGCTGAAATCTGCTCTGCGATATATAGAGCGTTTGGTGCAGGCGTCCCGTTTAACTACAGATTTATTACCGTTGGCGGCGACTGTGTGAAGAAGCACAGAAATATTATGGTTCCGCTTGGAGCTCGTCTTTCCGATATCGTTGCATTCTGCGGCGGACTTGTTCGTCAGCCGAAATATCTCATAAACGGCGGCGCGTTATCCGGTGAGTCTGTGGTATCCTCAGATTTCTACGTAACAAAGGATACGCGCGGTATACTTCTTCTGTCTGAGAACGCGGATATCTATCTTGACGAGGCAGAGCCGTGTATCAAGTGCGGAAGATGTACTGAGCATTGCCCGATGCACCTTGTTCCGATGTATATTTCGGAATACGCGCGTATTGGCAAGCTTGACTCAGCAAAAATCTATGGAGCAGAGCTCTGTTCCGAATGTGGCGTATGCTCATATGTGTGCCCGACGGAGAGAGACAACCTTTCGCTCATATTGAAAGCTAAAGCTGAAATTGCATCTGAGAACACTGAAATAAAGCCCGGTGACGAGGTAACAGATGGAAAATAATGTAATAACTGAAATTGAAGAAACTGTGGGCACATCACCCGAGCCAGTGAAAAAATCCGGCGATAGCGAGGCGAAGTTTATACTTCCCAAATCGTTTGATGTGCGTACCGGTCCCTACATAAAGCGAAGCGAACGCGCCGGAGCAATAATGCTTGACGTGGTAATTGCGCTTCTTCCCGCATTTATTTGGGGATGCATCGCGTTCGGCGTAAAAGCTCTTACTCTTGCGCTGATATCCGTTGGAGTGGCGCTTGCATCGGAGTTTGTTTCGAATGCTATAATGAAGCAAAGAGGGACACTCTTTGACATGTCCGCCGTAATTACGGGACTTCTCGTTGCTATGTGCCTCCCTGTAAACGTGCCTGTTTGGATGCCCATCGTAGGCTCATTTTTTGCGGTGGTTGTAGTTAAGCAGTGCTTTGGCGGACTTGGTAAGAACATTTTCAATCCCGCAGCAGCCGCAATCGTCCTCCTTTCTGCAGGAGAGCGTGCACTCTCGTATTATTTCAGCACTGCCCCCGGAGCGTTCTCAAATGCTGAGGCAACTCTCCCGCTTGGCGTACTGAAAAACGGAGTACTTCCGAGCGACAGCATCCTTGATCTTGTGATAGGTAACTGTGCCGGCGCTATCGGAGAAGTGTCATCCATCCTTCTTATTGCGGGCGGTGTATACCTCATACTCAGACGCGTGATTTCGTGGCACATTCCCGTTGCGTTTATCGGAACTGTGGCAGTGGTAACACTCGTATTTCCGAGCTATAACGGTGTTGCGGCCGAATTTATGGCGTACGAGATTTTCTCCGGAGCACTCATCCTTGCAGCATTCTTTATGGCAACGGATTATACGACATCCCCCGTTACAAATTCCGGTAAGATCATATTCGGTATCGGATGCGGTCTTATCACAGTGCTTATTCGTTACTTCGGATCGAACGCAGAGGGCGTTATGTATGCAATTCTCATAATGAATCTCGTAACACCTATAATTGATAAGCTCACGCTCCCGAAAAAGCTTAAAAAATAAACTCTCAAGATTGGAGGTCTGTATGGAAAATAACAAAACTAAAGGCGACGGACTGCTTTGCCAGACAGCGCTAATTGTTTTAGCTTGTGTAATTTCCGCAGCACTTCCGATCGTTTTGAATTATACACTAAAAAGCGATGCGCCTGCGGAGACAGAATCGGAAACGTTTGAGATCTCCGACACCACATCCGAAGGCGAAGGTGAGAGCGAATCTTTCACTGAAATGCCTACAGGCTCTGAAACCGAGCAGCCATCCACTGACGATAGCGTAGAACCCGAATCACTTCCAGTTATGGACGAGGCCGGTGAGATTGTTTTTGAGACGGAACCCGAGCCCGAGACAGAGCCCGAGACGGAAGCGGAAACTGAACCGGAAACCGAAACAGAATCTGCGGAAGAAACCGAGTCCGAGCCTGAAACCGAACCCGAACCCGAAACAGAGCCCGAGCCTGAAACCGAACCCGAGAGTGAATCGGAAGTTGAAACAGAGCAGGAAATCCCCGATTACAATTACGAATATGAATCCGAAACCGAGTATAATATTTGGGGAGACGACACTGAAACGGAAACAGAGACTGAAACGGAAACCGAGTCAGAAACGATTTTTGATTATAATGGCACAGAATCGGAAACGTACGATATTTGGGCGGACGCATACGATCCAAGTGAAGAAAATCTCGAATACGAATCAGAATCCGAGGCTGAAATTGAAGCTGAAACGGATAATCCCATGTGATGAGGAGGTAGAACAATGAACAATACTAAACCAATAAGTGCTACCGACGGCTTTTTCAAGAATAACCCGATTTTTATAAGCATGATAGCTGTTACATCCGCGATCGTAGTTACAAAAACTGTGATCGGAGCTGCAGTTTTTTCTGCCGCACTCTTCTGTGTTCTCGTTCTGTCGAGTGTTATTGCAAACTTGATAATTCCGAAAGCTCACCGTGGAGTTTACCTTGCCATATATATGGTGATTGCATCAGGTATTACGGCTGCGCTTGAAATTTGCATTATGCGACTTTTGCCCACGCTTGCTTTTGACGATCCGATGTACGCTCCGCTCATTGTTATTTCTGCCGCATTGATCTCGTATTCATATAAGAACGAAGGATATTTCCGTTCTTTGCTTGGTGGCATCTGCGGTAGTCTTGGATATGCGATCGCACTTATTATTATCTCGTTTGTTCGTGAGCTTTTGTCTACCGGAATGCTGTTCTCATACGGTGAGCGCGCAGGAGTAAGCATTTTCAAGGATTGGTTTTCTCCCCTCGGCGTTCTCGAAACAACAGCCGGCGCACTGATCCTCGTTGGACTTATTATTGCAGTTGTCAGATACATCGCAAACTCCAGAGAAGAGGTAATGGCACTTCGCAAAGCAGAGTTCGAACAAATCATTCGCGGTGAACATGAGACCCTCGTTTATGACGAAGAGCTCGACGTTGTTGTTCTCCGTACGACGATTGTGAAGAAGGAAAACGAAAAAGAAATTGCAGAGCGCGAGGAGATGCTTGATCTCACACTGCTTGAAGATGATTTCAAATTCGAACTTGATGAGACTGTCGAGGACGAAGACGACGACGATGAAGAAGTAAGTTTCGAGGATTACGACTATGAGTAATATTATTTTAGACTTTTTTACTGTAGTAATAGCAAGCAATATAGTGTTCACTTACGGAATCGGATGCGAAAACGCTGACGAATCATCCTCTAAGGCTGTAGCGACACTGAAATACGGCTTGCTCCTTACACTTGCCGCGGCAGCATCAATGGCGCTCAAGTGGGTGGCAAATACGTTTGTGATCGAGCGCTTTGCACTTGAGTATCTAAAGGCACCGCTCTACATTATTTCCGTGGTGATTTCCGTTATTGTGATTAAGCTTCTGTTATCCCTCGTACTCCCGAAAATCTACGGAAACCGAGAGATTGGTGAAGGCCTTGTGGCAGACTTCGCACTTGTTGGAATAGTGTTCATCTTCAATCCGATATGGGGTGGCCTCCTTATTTCAGTTCTCGCTGCAGTTCTCGCCTCAATCGGAGTTATCCTTGCCTCCCTCATTTTTGCCTTGATAAAAGAAAAGCTTGAGTTCTCGAACGTGCCGAAATGCATGCGCGGTCTTCCGATCATGCTTGTGTCAGCCGGAATCATCGCACTTGTGTTCGCAGAGCTTGAAAGCGTGATATACCATTTCCATTTGTTTTGATAACCCGCTCCGTGAGGAGTACCATATAAAAACTCTGTTAATAACACGAAAGGATTACTAATATGAAACTTTGTGTACTTGCTAACCTTTATGCAAAGAAGCCCCTTGATGAGGCACTCTCCATTCTCGCGTCCCAGGGCGTTGAGGCAGTTGAAATCGGCTGCGGCGGCTACCCGGGTAAGGATCACGCAGATCCTGAAATTCTCCTCAATGATGAGGCAGCTTTTGAGACTTGGATGAACACATTCAAGAAGCACGGAATCGAGCTCGCAGCTCTCTCCTGCCACGGCAACCCTGTTCATCCCGACGCAGAGATCGCAAAGAAGTTCGACGACGACTTCAGAAATGCAGTTCTCCTCGCTGAAAAGGCAGGCGTTGATACAATCATCACATTCTCCGGATGCCCCGGCGACCATCCCGGCGCAAAGTACCCGAACTGGGTAACTTGCCCTTGGCCCGAGGACTTCCTCGCAATTCTTGAGTATCAGTGGAATGATGTCCTCATCCCCTACTGGAAGGAAGCTGTAGCTTTCGCAAATGCTCACGGCGTAACAAAAATCGCGCTTGAGCTTCACCCCGGCTTCTGCTGCTACAATACCGAATCTCTCCTCAAGCTCAGAGAGGCTGTAGGTCCCACAATCGGTGCAAACTTCGACCCGTCCCACCTCGTATGGCAGGGTATGGAACCCGCAGCGGCTATCCGTATGCTTGCAGGCGCGATCTACCACGTACACGCGAAGGACGTTAAGATCGATAAGATCAACAAGGCTCGCGTAGGCGTTCTCGATACAAAGCACTACGGCGACGAGCTTAATCGTGCATGGGTGTTCAGAGCCCTCGGTTACGGCCACGACGTTCTCTGGTGGAAGGATCTTGTTGACAACCTCCGCCTCGTTGGATATGACGGAGTTCTCTCGATCGAGCACGAGGACAGCCTTATGTCCATCGACGAAGGTCTTACGAAGGCAATCGCAGTCCTCAAGGAAGCGATCATGCATGATCCCAAACCGTCCACAATGGCTTGGGCGTAAGATTTACATAAAAAATAACCGCAGGTACACGCGTACTTGCGGTTTTTATTTTGCGGTTACGGCGTTCCGAATCCGCACACTACGTTCTTTCCCTCAACGTATATCGTGGCGTAAGATCCGAAATATGAGCTGCCGCACGATCCCGGATTTATCACTCTCACGTGGCCGCCGTAAGAGCCGTCGAGTGTCATATCAACTGCGATGTGCGTGTGCCCGTGGAGGAGGACGTCAGCCCCCTTCTCGATAGCGTAGTCGACCGCGCGCTGGACGTGCTCCTTTACTCCGTGATTGTGCCCGTGAATGAGGAGGAATTTTACGTCTCCCACGGTAACGAGCTTCTCAAGATGCTTCGGATTCGACGTGGTGGAGTCGCAGTTGCCGAGCACGTAATCGAACGGGATGTTGGGGTAAAGCTTCTCCAGTAACATAATGTCGGGCGCTCCGTCACCGAGGAAGAATACGTGATCGACACCACCGTGTTTGAGGTGCTCGTCTATGGCTTTTTTGATGTTTGTGACTCTGCAGTGCGAGTCGGAAAAAACAAGAATCTTCATTTTTAGCCTCCTATTTATATGAACGTGATGCCCTCCGAGTGTAACAAAAAATCGAAAATGAAATATACTGAAACTGAACACGTAATCGGAGGGGTATATGATAAACAAAAAGAATATCGATGAATTGCTTGAGATGCCCGATGAACGCCTGTGGGCAATGCTGAAGCTTGTGCTTGGCGGAGCGGGTGTGAATATCGGTGGTGAGATGAATCCGAAAACTGTAAGAAAGCTGCGCGCGCTACTGCGTGAGGTGACAGATAATGATTTAGAGCGGGTACTGTACCTTGCGGATATATACAAAAGGGGATGATTGAATGAGCACAAACGAAGATCTTTCGTCGGTTATCGAGAAAATAATCAAAAATCCCGAGTTTGCTGGGATGGTAAGTGAAATTAAAGGCGGTGGGCAGGAGAGCTCGGGTGACGTGTCACAGGAGATGATGAAAAAGCTGCCCGACGTGATGAAAATGGTGTCCTCAATGTTTGGCGGTAGCGATAGCGGTAAAGCGGAAGCATCGACCACTGCTGTAATCAAGCCAAGCTCAAGCGGCACAGGACTTCCGGTGACAAAATATGATAAAGCAAGGGCAGAGAAGCTTCTCCACGCGCTTAAGCCGTATCTGAACAGCGGCAGGGGAGAGATCATCGATCGGTGCCTGTCCGTGATGCAGATTTCCGATATAGCACGCGCTGTAGGAGGGCTTGAGGGGATAGCTGACCTTATGAAGAAAGGCGGTGAGTGACATATACACGCGTGATTATGGAGGGGGACGCCGCGTGAACACGGGATATAATCCACCTCCGGGGTATATGGGAACTGCATTCGATAGCGGCGGTATGAAGATGCACGAGGCCGATGTTGATATTTCGACTTTGCATCGGGAGCGCTATGCGGAAGAAGCTGATGCAGTTGAGACGGTAGAGGTGCAGAAGCCCCGCATCCATCCGATAGAGAGGGAAAGAGAGGACGACATCGCTCACCGTGACAGCCGCAAGCTTGAGGATCTCATCCGAAGTCTTCGCGGAAAGTTTGGAACGGAGGAGCTGATTCTAATCCTCATTTTGCTTGTGGTCTCCTCAGATGGAATCGGTATTGAGGCCTTGGTGCTTGGGCTTTTACTTATGGTAAAGTAGGTTTTATAGGACAAATATCGCACAAATCCGACGATGTGGCGTACCTGTCGTTTTTGTGCGATTATTTTATGGTGTCGAAAATGTCGAGCGCATCATTTACGATGCCGTCGATATCGGAGTAAGGATCGCTGAATTTGAAGTCCGGCTCGGATTGATAGTCAAAACCGGCACCGATTGTTACTCGAAGGGTGTCCTGCTCTTTGTCGACTTCTGCCGAGAGTACAATCTCAGAAAGAATCGACACTACAGTTGCACTTTGAGCAATAGCCGAAATCGCCGGGAAATCATACGCAAGATCCGATAAAGTGGTGCACACTTCAGGTAGCTTGTCAGTAATGTAGGTGTTGGTCTCTATTGTAATCTCGCTCGCATATGCAAATTTGTAAGTGGATATTTTTATAACTCTGTCGCCGGATAGGGCGTGTAGCAGAGCAAAAACTGAACACAGCACGTATACGAGTGGCGCGCGCGGGATTTCAATAATGTTTAAGTCCTCGCCGCGACCTGAGAGTACAAATTTGATATCGGAGTAGAATTCCTTCGCTGAAAAGGATTCACAAACTCTGTCGATCAGCTTTTGAATGTCGCAGTATGATGTCTTTTTGCTCTCAGCGTTAACAAATGAATCATAGCTTCTTAAGTGGGTTATCGCGAGTATGGATTCTGGAGTGAAGTATGTGGTTTCATCGTCATTACCGTTTGAATTGTTAAAATCACATATGAGAGTGTTTGTGATTTCGCGTAGTGATTCCGACGAGGGAAGCATAAGCGGGTGGAGGTGATGGGTATCTTTTGCTACAAAAACGATATTTTTGATTTCTCTTCCTATGCGAAGTTTTTCTGCAAAAGCAAAATGATACGGATAGAAGTTTATAAGAGGGAATATTCTTGTGTGAATCTTATCCGATGAGCAGAACGCGTGAAATATAGTTCTTTCCTCACTCGTAAGAGCGGAGAGAAATGCATTTTCGAGCTCGCTGTACGAAGTGTGCTCCGGCATATTTGAGAGAATCATGTGCTCTGACTCAACTTTTGCGTCAGGCGAAAACATTATGTAAGAAAGCTCCGTCATAACAAATTAATACCAAGGACGGTCGCTGCTGCTTTCGGATTCTTCTTCGGGATGTTCCACTTCAGCATACGGATTAGTGCGATCCGCGGGAGATTCTGTTTCAGGTTCCGATTCAGCTTCAAGATTCTGGTTGTTGTTTTCACTGTATGAAAGAGACGTCGGAATAACACTTGTTGTAAACGCGATGTTGTTGATGCTGTTGTTTATTGCAGCGGTGTACGATGCCGCAAGAATATCTTCATTAGTGTCGCGCAAAATAATTCGTAAATTGTATGTTCTGAAGGATTCAATAAGTGAGGAAATCGTATTTGTTACGTCGCGGTGTGCTGTATCGGGAGTATCATCCACGTCGGCGTCAAACTCGATTGCCATAAAGGTTACAACAGACGCGATCATCTGCAGCTGCTTGGTGTTAGAGACCTTTTCGTAAGCTCTTGACGGCAGAACAATGCCGATAGAAAGCCCATCGCTTATTTCTTCTCTCAGATCAAAGAAGTATGAGCGAATAGCAACTGCTATGTTATAGTTGATGTAGTCGTCCGAGGAGAGCTTGGGCCTGAAGAGAATTTCGTCAGCTCCGAGGGATGCCATCTCGTCTGCGATTGTGGCATCAACTATAGCGGACGAATCGGCAGTATAGTCGGACGGAGCCATAATGATACACGTTTTCATTCCCACAGCTTTTGCCGATTTAATTGTTGCTTCAATCAGCTCATAAGTAACATTGTTTTCGGGAACAGGGAGTTTTAAAAGCTCACACAGAGCAGGGGACGTGTAGATAAAATTTCCGCTTGCATCGGTTATAGAAATATTGAGAGTGTCATAGTAGGATGATAGCTCGATGATTTTGCTCTCAAGTGCAGCATTATTTTCGAATCCAGTCACGTTAATGCCGCATCCGAACACTGTTCTCGAATCGTAGCCGAGTAGGGAGGTGTCAATTTCCTCTCTTGCGATCTCATCACCGAGATAGTCGTTTTCTTCCTCAGTGCCGCCTGCATCATCAACCATTTTCTGAAGATAATGGCCGAGAATGACTGTTGCCAGTGTTATTACAATAGCCGCTACGAGAACAAAAACGATGCGGAACATTATTTTTTTGAATTTGCCGCTACCTTGGCGCTTTCTTCTGTAATTTCTCAAAGTTGTATACCGTTTTACCTTTTATTTTAAATTTAATACGGAGTATTTGGAAGCCTTTTCGGTGTCCTCGATTGTGAGATTTTTGCTGTATTCTTCAAGTGCGATATTGTAGAGACCCTCGATGTACTCGGATGCAAGGGCGTCTGCATTCTTTTCTATGTAGGACGAGTCCTTCTCATATCTCTTGATAATGGAGAAGCCCGCATCGGTCTCGATAATGTCGCTAACCTCGCCGATTTCAAGAGAGAACGCTGCATCCTCGAAAGATTTGTGGAGGTTTCCGCGAGTTACGTAGTATCCGTCAGTGTTGTTGAACATGAAGAGGTCTTCGCCGTACTCACTAACGAGGGAGTCAAAGTCCGCGCCGCCATCGAGCATTTCGAGAAGATTCTCAGCGAGCGACAAATTTTCTTCGCGTGTATTTCCGTTGTCCGATGCGATGAGGATCTGCTTAACTCTGACGCATTCATCTCCAAGAAGGATGCCCTTGATGGTTTCAACGTCGGACGGTACATCACCGCACTCCATCATTTTTGAGATGATCTCATCAGCGAGCAACTCGCATTTGATGATGAAGCGGTAAACGGAGTCGTTCATATAGTACAGCTCAATATCTTTTGCGTAAGCCTTGTAATCGTATCCGTAACTCTCGTAGATTTCGTCCATTTTTATGTCAACCATATCAGTGAAGTACTGATCATCTGCATCAATGCCGTACTTTTTGCTGATCGCGACGGTTGTATACATCTGAATAAGGCTCGCTTCAATCTCAGCGTTCAGCTCCTCAAGGAGAGCATCACCTTTTTCACTGTCCCATACGTCGGAGGAGTATTCGCTCTCATAAATGCTTTTGTAGTTGAGGGCAATGTATCGGTAAACCTCAAGCGGGATTTCAATGTCTCCCACAGTTTTTACTATTGTAAGATCCTCTTTAGAGCTTTTCAGAACATTTGCCTCGCTGCAGCTTACGAGCGAAATGGTGAAAACCAAGCAAAGAAGAATAGAAATATATCGTTTGAAATTTTTCATAGGGGCATCCTTTTCGTGAGAATATAAATATACATTATAAATATACCAAAATTGCGTGAATACAATATGAACAGTAATAAATTTTTAGGTAAATATATTGTTTTTTCTTGCCCTGGGTGATATGTTCTATTGCATTTGAAAATTTTGTATGCTATAATAACTGTGTTTGGACAAAAAACGCAATTGTAGCGGAGGTATGCTCATATGGTAGATCACGTATCGAGAGTAAGCTTACAGAAAATAATTGAAGAGAAAAAGTTGACACCGGTGTATCTTCCCGATGATTCTTCGAAGATAGTTATCGGATCATCCGATGTCAGCCGTCCCGGTCTTGCTCTTGCGGGATTTTTTGACCATTTTGATGCAAAACGAATCCAGATCATCGGAAACGCTGAAGCGGAGTATCTTTCGAAAATGACAGCGGAGCTCAGACGCGAGCGCCTAACGGATTTTCTCCGTTTAAATCCCGTTGCCCTTATCGTAACTCACGGCAACACAGTTGATCCGATCCTTGGAGAGCTTTCAGAATATTTCGAGGTTCCTCTCTGCTCTACAAATGAGAACACGAGTGACTTTATGGCATCGCTCATTTCGTACTTGCACGTTGAGCTTGCTCCGCAGATCACACGTCACGGCGTACTTGTTGAGGTCTACGGTGAAGGTATCTTCATTATGGGCGATAGCGGAGTCGGTAAAAGCGAAACAGCGATCGAGCTTATCAAACGCGGTCACCGTTTCATCGCAGACGACGCGGTTGAGCTGAAGAAGGTTTCCGATAAAACCATCGTCGGTACAGCTCCCGATATCATCAAGTATTACATTGAACTGCGCGGTATCGGAATCGTTGACGTGCGCCGCCTTTTCGGTATGGGTGCGGTCAAGGAGACTGAGAAGATCGATATGATTGTCAACCTCGAGCCTTGGATTCAGGGCAAGATGTACGACAGACTCGGACTTGATAACGAGTACACGGATATCATGGGCATTATGATTCCGACAACAACCATCCCTGTTCAGCCGGGTAGAAACCTTGCAGTTGTACTTGAAATTGCAGCAATGAACCACAGACAGAAGAAAATGGGTTACAACACTGCCGAGGAATTCAACCGCAAGCTTATGGAGAGCATGGGACTTTCGGAGGAAATGTAATTTTCTGTCGCGCAGAGCCTATTTTGTGTTGAAAAAGGTCAACGCGTGTGATATAATGTATTAACGGAAAGAAAAAAGCAAATTAAATAAACAGAGTAGATATGGCGGCGTCAAGTGCGGATGAAACGGGGAGTTGTTCATCCGACGAAAGTCCTCGGACTGCGGTTGCCATATCGCATCCCGCTGTCATTCTTACAGAGCTATACTCTCATAAATGTTCAGTCGGAAACTGTTCTTTCCGCGCGCTTTTATGGGAGGTTTTTTATGAAAAGGTTCACTTCAGCAAGCTATATTTCAATCTGCGCAATGCTCATAGCCTTGTGCGTGGTGCTCGACAGACTGTCGGCTATGAATGAATTTTTTAAGGTCGGACTTGGATTTGTACCCGTTGTGATTGCGGCGATCTTGTACGGTCCTGCGACATCCGCGCTTGTTTACGGACTTGCAGATTTTATCGCTGCAAATCTGTTCCCGAAGGGAGCGTATTTTCCGGGATTCACACTCAGTGCGATTCTTATGGGCGCGATCTATGGGCTCTTCTTATACGAATGGAAGAAATCCACCGTTCCTGGCGAGAAGCACGGCGGATGGGTGAAAGTAGCACTTCGCTACTTGTACAGAGTTGTCACTCCCACGCTTCTTTGCAGTGCTGT
>JAEIGA010012371.1_pt1 | contig 12954 bp, 9 predicted proteins | sample 9270691 | NCBI WGS metagenome assembly JAEIGA01 (sample SAMN17057246, study PRJNA624740) | gut metagenome | biome: biome; isolation source: fecal sample | host: Bos grunniens | place: China: Xizang | collected 2019 | reverse complement strand
CGCCTTGCTCCCAATGGGTACTACAGATTCTTTCAAAACGACCAGATGCAGGCGACCTTTGGCGGGGGAGAGGCAAACGTAGCCGTGTCCCTTGCCAACTACGGTCTGCACAGCACCTACGTGACTAAGCTCCCGAAGCACGCCATCGGTCAGGCGGCGGTGGATTCTCTGCGCTACTTTGGTGTAGACACCGATGAGATCGTGCGCGGCGGCGACCGCGTGGGCATCTACTTCCTTGAAAAAGGCGCGTCCCAGCGTGGCTCGGTGTGCATCTACGACCGCGCCCACTCGGCGATCGCCGAGGCGAAGCCCTCGGATTTCGATTGGGACAGCATCTTTGAGGGAGCCGATTGGTTCCACTTCACGGGTATTACCCCCGCGCTTGGCGGTGAGCTGGTGGAGATCTGCCGTGAGGCGTGCAAGGCGGCCAAGGCAAGAGGCGTTAAGATCTCCTGCGACCTCAACTACCGCGGCAAGCTCTGGACAAGAGCCGAGGCGCGCGAGGCGATGACCGACCTTTGTCAGTACGTGGACGTGTGCATCTCCAACGAGGAGGATGCCAAGGACGTGTTTGGCATTGAGGCGGAGAACACCGACATTTACGGTGGAAAGCTCAATCACGAGGGCTACAAGTCGGTGGCAAAGCAGCTCGCCGACAAGTTTGGCTTTGAGAAGGTGGCGATCACCCTGCGCTCGTCGATTTCGGCCAATGATAACGACTGGGCAGGCATGCTGTACGACGGCGAAAATTACTGCTTCTCCAAGTCTTACCACCTCCACATCGTGGACCGCGTGGGCGGCGGCGATTCCTTCGGCGCGGGACTGATCTACGCCTTGCTTTCGGGCAAGGGCACGCAGGACGCCATTGAGTTCGCGGTGGCGGCATCGGCGCTCAAGCATTCCATCGAGGGTGACTATAACCGCGTGTCGGTCGCCGAGGTGGAAAAGCTCGCGGGCGGCGACGGCAGCGGCCGCGTGCAGAGGTAAATCGAATGAAACGAAGGGCAGAGAACACGGTTCTCTGCCCTTGGCTATCGTTTGCCGCCCCGAGTCGAATCGTGCGGTGGCGGCATATACTGGACTGCGGGAGAACCCGCAAACTACAGCGAAAGGACGAAAGGATGGATGAATATGCGCATCCGCACCTCTTACCGCCACACCATGGCGGCTGCCTACATAGGCTACGTAACTCAAGCCATCATCAATAATTTTGCCCCTCTTTTGTTTCTCACCTTCTCAACGGCGTGGGACATCCCGCTGACCCACGTTGCGGTGCTGGTTGCGGTCAATTTCGGCGTGCAGATCACGGTGGATCTCGCCTGCGCCCCCCTTGTGGATCGCATCGGCTACCGCCCCTGCGTCGTCGCCGCCCACCTGTTCGCGGCGGCGGGACTCGTGGGACTTGGCGTATTCCCGCAGATCTTCCCCTCGCCCTTTGCGGGCGTGATCGTGGCGGTGGTGCTGTACGCCATCGGCGGTGGACTGACCGAGGTGCTGATCAGCCCCATCGTGGAGGCCTGCCCCACCGAGCATAAGGAGGCCGAGATGAGCCTTCTGCACTCCTTCTACTGCTGGGGACACGTGTTCGTCATCCTTGCCTCCACCCTCTTCTTCACCCTCTGTGGCATTGAGAATTGGGCCATTCTCGCGTGCCTGTGGGCCATCGTCCCGCTGGTTAACGCCGTCTATTTCTCCCTCGTGCCCATCCGCCGCCTCGGTGAGGGGGCAGGGGAGGACTCCATGCCCCTCTCCCGCCTTTTGCGCACGGGTACGTTCTGGCTGTTCATCGCCCTCATGTTCTGCTCGGGCGCGTCGGAGCAGGCCATGAGCCAGTGGGCATCCGCCTTTGCCGAGGCGGGCCTGCACGTCAGCAAGACGGTGGGCGACCTCGCGGGGCCGTGCATGTTTGCCGTGCTCATGGGTACGGCGCGACTGGTGTCGGCGCGGCTGGAGCGGTTTGTTCCCGTTAAGACGCTCATGGGTATCTGCTGTGGGCTGTGCCTCGCGTCCTACCTCCTCGCGGCGCTCTCGCCGTGGGACGTTCTCTCCCTCGTGGGGTGCGGTCTGTGCGGTCTGTCGGTGGGCATCATGTGGCCGGGTACGTTCAGTATGGCCTCGGCCACCTGCCCGCGCGGCGGCACGGCGCTCTTTGCCCTCCTGGCGCTTGCGGGGGACGTGGGGTGCATGGGCGGGCCCTCGGTGGTGGGGCTGGCCACCGATCATATCGCGGGCGGCTCCCTCAAGGTCGGTATGCTGATTGGGTGCATCTTCCCCATTCTGCTGGCACTGGGACTGGTTATCCACTCCCGTGCTCGGAAACGGTAAAAAATGACGGCGATGCGCCATTGGCGCATCGCCGGTGTTTTGTAGGTTAGGGTGCTTGAGGTTCCCCCGTCAGACTGCCGAGAATGTCGTCGATCAGTTCATCGGGGATGCTCTCGGGCAGGCTGTCGGCCCACCCGTCAGGGAGTTCGTCGGGAAACTCGTCGGGGATCTCGGTGGGCAGACTCTCGGGCAGGGTAACGCCCTCGGTCGAGTTGTTGCCGTTCTGGTTAGAATCGCCCGAGTCGATCTCGATGTCGGATTTACTTGCGTAGTTCGAGAGGAACTCGGTCAACTCATCCTTGGTGATCTCGCCGTCAGCGCCCAGCTCGGTGATGATCCTGTCCGAGATCTCCAGCGCTACGTCCTCAGGGACGTGGAAGCCGTGGGTGTCAAAGTTCTGGTTGATGGTTTGCTTGATGATTTCGTTTCGCTCCTCGGCGGGTTTGCTCAGTACGTCATTGAGGGAGCCGGCCACGTCACCCATCAGGGCATCGTATTCGCCCGTCTGAAGTCGATCGATGCCCAGCATACTACCGACCAAACGCACGTTCATGGTTTTCAGCTCGTCGACCAGAAGATGCATACGCTCGTTCTGATCCAGCTTGGCGAGCAGGGTGGAGAGGAATCCGTCCTGGCCGAGAGCGCGGATGAGATCCTCGTAGAAAATGGTGTCCGAATCAAGGAATCCCTTGAGGCGCAAATCGCCCAGCACGTCCAGAATGATGTGAATATCCTCGGACAGTGTTTGCGGGGTTTCGATGGAAAGAACGTCCAGCACGCAGACGAAGGTGGGATCGATGACCTCGGCCATGATGGGGCGTGTCATACCGAGGAAGGTATCGCCCTCCTTCCAGCTTGTGGAGAGGGCAACCAGCGCGTCGGTCGTTACGTAGCCCACCCATTTGGACTCAAACAGGGCATCAGCGGCATCGAACAGCTGCGCCTTATCGGCTTCGGTGAAATTCTCGGAGCTAAAGGAGTTGGCAGCATTAAGCGCTTCACCCGCCGTTTGGATTAGTCCGCAGAGCTCGCGCTCCATGTTGAGGTTGACGGCCTCGCCATGGGTGGCGATCTTGTCCAGCGTGTCGGTGGTGAGCAGGTAGAAGATGGGCTTGCCCAGCGTGTAATGAACTGTAACGACGCAGGGGTTCTTTTCCAGATCGTTGGCGTTCGACTCAATGGCTTCAATCGGAAGGGATGAATCCTCGGAGGAGGTGAGCATGCTTTGCAGGGCAGGGGTTTCCTCAACGGTGCCGATGAGGTGCGAACCCATCATAATAAGGCCGCAGAGCGGGATCAAGGTGACGATGGTCATGAGCAGGGCGTGTACGCCTGCCACGGGCAGAGAGATGGCGAGCTTCTTGTCCCCCTCGCGCGAGAAAATGGGCAATTCCCGCTCAAGAACCATGATGGCAATGCCAAAGGTAACGCGGAAAACGAGGAAGGCGGGCAGGTAGAGCAGGACGGCGACCAGCATACCGCAGAATACCTCAATGCCCTCCTCAAGAGCGGGCACGGCGGCGAGAAGGTCTTGGAAGTTCTCGGGCAGGAGCTTGTCAAAAAGCGGCATGACAAGATCGGCGATCGGGCCCGAGAGGGCCTTGGCGAGCGGAATGGCCAAAAACGCCGAGACCAGCGTGGCGGCGAGGCGCACGGCGGTGGTGATCCAGGATTTGTTGCGCGCCTGAAGCATGATGATGGAGACGAAGGCGGCGGTGTATAGGAGAATGAATAGGGTGACGAACGGCGAGATATTCATGGGGGTAGCCCTCCTTATATTCTTCCATTCATTATACCATGGCCTGCCTGATTTGTCAACGATTTCACGTGCGTTCGCACAAGCAAAAATAATTTTAAAAATTTTTAAAAAAAGGCTTGACAAAGCGATCGGGTTGTGCTATAATATCGCTGTTCCGCTGATGAAGAGGACGAACGAATGCTGGTGTGGCTCAATGGCAGAGCAGCTGATTTGTAATCAGCAGGTTGATGGTTCGACTCCGTTCACCAGCTCCATACATGGGGGATTTCCCGAGCGGCCAAAGGGGGCAGACTGTAAATCTGTTGTCACTGACTTCGGTGGTCCGAATCCACCATCCCCCACCAACAGAAAAGCCTACCGCAGTGCGGTAGGCTTTTCTGTTGGTAGGGCGGTCGGCCGAGGCCGCCGATGCAAGAACCTGACGAGGTAAACGGTGATTGAGATGTAAAAGAGGTTCTTGCGCCGAGGGAGCTTGCGACCGAGGAGGTGGTCACGAATCCACCATCCCCCACCAGAAAAAAGCACATCTGCTTCGCAGATGTGCTTTTTTCAGTGAAATTCGTTCCTGCGGAACGAGTGAAATACGCTGGCGCGTGTGAAATTGCCTTCGGCAGTGAAATACGCCTGCGGCGTGTGAAGGAACGAATTTCATTTCACGTTGCGACGAAGGAGCAATATTTCACAATGTGCGACAGCACATTATTTCACATTCGGCGCAAGCCGAATATTTCACTTGAAAAATCTTCGGATTTATGGTATAATAACGATAGAAAGGCGGTGTATTATGGCAGAATCAAAACTTCGTGATCTGTCTACTGATTTTGCGGTTAAAGTAATCAAAATATGTGACAGTATCAAAGGACATCACTCTCTTGTCAATCAGTTGGAGCGTTCTTCAACCTCGATCGGTGCCAATATTCACGAGGCGAATTATGCTCATAGCAAAGCCGATTTCGTTGCCAAATTCCAAATCGCATTGAAGGAATGTTACGAAACGGAGTATTGGCTCGAACTATTCGTTAAATCCGAATTGCTTGACCGTGAGGTTGCCAAAAACCTGTACAATCAATGCGGTACAATCCGCAGAATGTTGATCGCCTCCGTTAATACCGCAAGGGAGAACGCAAAATGAAGAAACTCGATATCCGAGAGCTCCCGTTGTCAACGCTCATCATTACCGGCACTTTGGCGTCGGCGTTATCCTTCGGTTACTATTTCGCCTTGAAAAATCCATGCGAAATTATATTGTGGCTGATATACATAGTTGATTTTATACTTTTTTTCGTGAGTGCTTATCGCGTGGTGGACAGCTTTGATCTGTCGAAAACCAAAGCGATCATATTCACAGCGGTGACGATGGTTGGATTCCTCGCCTTTTGTGAGGCCGTTGTATTTGTATGTACCGAAGGTACGCGCGTTGAGCATACGCTTGAACTGTTTTTCAATGTACTTCGGATCAGTTTGTTTTTGTCCCCGTCGTTCATTTTGCTGATCCCGGTCATAATCCTTATCGCGACGCTCATGGGTTAAGCAGGCATCTTTCCCCAATGCGCTACTGTATCATTGACATCCCCCCGGCTATAATGGTTTTGTAAAGGAGGTGTTACCATGAGAAGGTATCTCCCTTCGTTGCGCAAGCACGGCATTCTCAACGTCGTTCTGCATCTGCCCGTCTTGATTGCGACTTCTTTTTGGGGGCTGATGCTGGTCGGAATCTTTGATTTGGACACGTTGAATGATCCCTTTTGGATGCCGATCTCCTTTCTTCCAATGTATATTCCGCCCATATCCTGCGTCGTTGGGATCGTTCGTGGGATTATGTACCTCAAACGTGCTCGGGATGCCAAGCGGTGTGTCCGCTTTACCGGTATTGTGCACCGCACAAGTGATCGGGATGCTAAGCTGTGCGTCATTTTGTCTGTGATAGGGGTATTCCTCTATGCGGGATGATCTTTTTGGCCGGCTGTTTGGGCTCCGAATTTTGATTGCCCCCGACAAACTCTCCAAGTCCTTTGAAAAACGAAAGGAGCGCCGATCTTATGTCCACTCGCCTGAAAAACACGACCGCACGGCTTCTTTTCGTCGTTGCCTATGCCGCGATCCTCGGGCTCGGCATGGCATCCCTGCTGCATATCTTTGGTATGATGCTGGGAGCCTCCTTGGATCACCGCAACGTGACCAATCTCTGCCCCTACTTTATGCCGTTTTGCCTGATTGCGGGCTTTCTTGCCCTAATCGCGCTGATCGGACTACTGGTGCTCAACGTCCATGTGTCGGGGAAGTACGGTTACACCAAGGTCAAATGGGTTCTCCAGTCGCTCGCCGTGCTCCCGCTCTCGGTTCCCATGATGAAGCTGTGGGAGCTACTGTTTGATTTTTTGCGGGCGACGTTCTGAGACGCCCGTACGTATAAGAACCGCCCCTCGTCCGTGGACGAGGGGCGGTTTTGGTATAATTACTCTGCCTCCGTGACAACCATGGAGACAGCGGGGGCGATCTGCCCGTAGCTGTTGCACAGATTCAGGGTTGTGCCGTAGAAGTAAGAGGCATTGGCGTTATAGGTAACGGCCTGAATGGATATCGGCGCGGTTACGGTGATCTGGTTGGGGGCGGTGATGCGCGCTTCAACGGTTTTGCCTGTGATGAGCAGGTAGTTGGAGCGGGCGAGGCCAAAGCCTTTGACTATGTCCGAGCCGTCGCAGGTCATCAGACCCTCGCCCACGTTCTCGTAGGTCAAGATGACGGTCTTCTTGTCCTCGCCCCAAACGGCCGAAACCAAACGGGGGCCGCTCACCTCGTCGAGCGTCTTGTTGCTCAGCCCATTGAGAGACTGCACGAGGGTCGCCAAGCGCTTGGCCTGCAGGTGCTTGATGTGCGGGTGGAGCTGCCAATGGGATTCGGCGGTGACATTGGTGGACAAGTCGGAGGAGGCGATGAAGTAGCTGTTCGGAACCACGTTCGGGATGTTGCCCATGATGCTGCGGATCATGCCGTAATCAAAGGAGCCGTCGTAGATGGTGGGGAATTCCATGACGTATACGGGGAAGTTGCGGTTGACCAGATTCTGTTGGCTTCGCAAATGCTCGACCAGAGCGGCGAATCGGTCATTGTAGTCCTTGGCGGAGTTCCACACGCAGTCGCTCTCGCCCTGATACCAGATCATGCCCGCCATGGCGTATCCCTCAAAGGGATTGATAAAGCAGTTGTAGATGTAGCGCGCGTGGTGATTGCCCAGCGCCTCGCACACGTAATAGCCCAAACTATCGTCCCACTTATCGGCCTTGAATGCCTCGGCTACCTCGTTGGGCAGGAAAGAGCCGAGCGGACGGCCCGAAAGGCTGAACTGGATGAGTCCCACGGGGATGGTGCCATCCGAAGCCTTTAGCATTTCGGTGGCGAAGCAGTAGCCAATAGCCGAGAAACGGCCGGCATTGGCGGCGGTGGGCAGTTCCCAACGGGAGCTGCCGACGATCTCGCGGGCCTCCTCGGCGGTTCCCGCGGCGGGGTAGTAGGATTCGTCGTACAGACCTGCCGAATCGTAGTGAAGGCGGATGGGCAGGGACTCGTCAATGGTGCCGCCGTTCACCGAGATATTGGTAGAGACGTTGTACTCGGTGTTGGACTGTCCCATGACGAAATACACGTCGCCCACCAGCACGTTCTCAAAGACGTACTCAGCGCCGTCGGCGTAGATGCGCATGCTGTGGCCCATCTCGGCGGAAGCGGGCAGGCGCATGCCGAAGGTGAGTACCCACTCACCGTTCTCGATGAGCGCCTCTGCGGTCACGCCCTTGAATTCGCCGCAGACCTTCTTGCCGTTCTGGGATTCGTCTGCCCAGCCCCATACGCGGATATGCTCGCCGCGTTGCACCACCATGTCATTGCTGAACACGTTGGATACTGTGAAGGCAGTGGCGAGTGGCGCGTCCAGCACCTCGCCGTTCATGACGTCGGTGACCGCCTCGGTGGTGACCTCCTCCTCGGTCGTTTCGTTGGGTTCTGTGGAGGTGTCTTCTGCCTCAGCAGAGGATGCCTCGGGCTCGGTGGGGGATTCTGCGGGGGCGGTGGTTTCTTCGTTGGAGGTGGTCGTGGGGGCGGTGGTGACGTCCTCAATGGCGGCCGAGGTGGTTTCGGGTTCGGGGGTCTGACCGTTATCGCACGCGGTCATCAGCCCCGACATCAAAACCAAAGCCAGAAGCAGGATCGGGAGTATCAGGCGGCGAAAATTTGTTACGCTCATGGGAAATTCCTTTCTTATTCTTGTAATTGGAATGTAAGGGGGACAAAAAAACTATTTCCGCCGCCGTGGCTGTCACAGCGGCGGAAATGCAAGGAAAATTATACGGTGGGCTCTGCGACAGCGGAGGTCTCCGCCTCGGTGTCAAAGCAGTGGCAGTTGTACGCGTGATCGCCGAGGATCATGGTGAGGGTGGGGGCGTCTCCCTCAAAGGCGGCGTCCTTGGCAAAAGAGGAAAATCCGGTCGTGACGGCTTTTATATGGTAGGCACCCTTGGGGATTGTGGCCTCGTATACACCGTCGGCACCGGTAATGCCGCTGATCGCACTGGGAGCGCTGTCTTCGTTTTTGTATATCGTTACGTAAACGCCGGACAGGGGAGTGCCGCACGCATTGGTGATGGTGATGGTATAGGTTTCCATCTCGGGACCGGTCGTCTCCTCCTCTGCGGTGGATTCGTCAGCGGACGTATCCTCGGCAGGGGCATCGGTAGAGTCATTCTCGGCGGACGTGTCCTTGGAGTCCGTAGGTTCAGAGGACGTGTCTGCGGTGTCATCTTCTGCGGAGGCACCGTCGGAGTCCGTGGGTTCGTCGGCGGATTCGTCGCCGGAGACGTCCTCGGTGGCAGAGCCGTTTTCGGTGGTAGAGGTTTCCTTGTCGGATTCGTCGGGGAGTACGAAGGGTTCCTTAAAGCCGTTACATCCCACCAGCAATCCCAGCACCAGAATCAGGGCCAGGATCGGGAATGTGAAACCGAGCGAGCGGTGAAGACGGGAAGTGTTCATGGTAAGCTCCTTTCAAAATAATTTCAGATCAATGGAAGCGGGATCAAGCGGCGGTGTCTGGCTCGGAGACGGTGGTCTCCTCTTCGGTAAAGCAGGGGCAGTTCTTGGGGTGTTCGCCGATGGCCACGGTGAGGGTGGTGTCATTCTTCGCAAAGGAGGCACTGCCGAGAATAGGTATGAAATTGTTCACAACGGCGCTTACGCAGTAGGCGTCTTGGGGAGCGGTGAAGGTGTAGACTCCGTTTTCGTCTGTGGTACCGTTGACGATGCTTCGACCGTTCGTTCTGTCTTGAAATACGGTAATGGCGGCATTGGGCTGTCGATTGCCGCACGCGTCGGTCGCAATGACGGTGTAGGTGACCATGGTGACGGCGGTGGTTTCTTCGTTGGTGGAGTTGGACGAGCTACCGTTCGGGGACTTGTTGCCCTCGCCAAAGGAATCCTTATAGCCGTTGCAGGCCGTCAGGAGGCTCACCACCAATGTCAGGGACAGAAGCAGGAGCGGGAGGGTCATGCGAAAGTGCGATATTTTCATAGGAAGCTCCTTTCGTTAGTTGATTTTTAATTATAGGGCGGAGAAGCGGACGTCCTCCGCCCTTGGGCACTTTGGGGAATTAGTTCATGGCCGCCTCGAGCTGACGGAGCAGGTAGGAGCGGATGTTGTAGAGCTTGGTGTCGTTCTTCTCAAAGGTGACGGTGCTGGTGACCACGTGGCTGGCGAGCTGATCCGCATACTCGATGCCCTTGTACTGCTCCAGCATGGCGAGCATCTGGTATTCCTCAATACCGTCTCTCATGTTGATGAAGCGGATGGAGGGGATGGGATCGACCTGGCCGTAGATTGCACCGGGGTAGATGAGGATGCCGTCGCCGGGGCCGGTAGCCGAGAAGGGAACGCGCATGACGTAGGTTTTGGCATCCGAATTGCCGTAGTAGTCCTCACGCCAGTAGAGGAAGCCGGTCTGACCGAGTCGGTAGCTGGTCCAGAACATGGTGCGTCCCTCGGTGCCGTCGTTAAAGAGTAGGATGTTCTGGTAAGGCGAATGCCACTGGGGCTCGCAGGCTACGTAGGCCCACAGCTCGTCGCCCTGTGCCTGGTACTTGCTCATGCGCTCGGCGTACTCACCGAACTGATTGTCGATGGTCGCGCTCTGCATATAGCGAACACCCGAGGTGCTGCTGAGTGCTCTGGGGGTGGAGCCTGTGTAGGTGTACGTCCATGCCGTGACGTAACGGGACATAAAGTCAACCATGTCGGCGGCATTGGTGATCTCGCTCTTGTACTTGTTGTAGAGTGCCTTGGCACCGTCGGACTTGAGGGCGGCCTCTACAGCGGCCCAGGACATATTGGGAATGGAGCCGTTCTGCATGATGTTCGGATATCCGGAAATGTTTTTCAGGCCGGGGTTGCGCTCGTAGGGAATGACGAGTCTGTAGTCATCCCAGCCCCAGCTTTGGAGCATTTTGGCCTCCTCGGCAACACCGAGGATGGAAAGAATACCGTACTGATCGAAATAGGATACCGTGGTTCCATTCTCCAGGGTGATGGAGCGGTACTGGTTGCGAGGAACGCCGGGCTCATCCTGTCCGTAGTAGATCATCTTGGATGCCAGAACGGGATCATTCTTGTAGCGGTCGTACATTTCCTTGTTGTAGATCTTAAAGGTGGTGACACGGGGATTATACAGCCAGGTGTTGTCTCCGTTGGGGCAGAGTACGTTTTCCAGCGTCCACAGGCCGTAGTTGGGGGTCATGCGGTACTTGAGCATGAAGTCGGCCTGCGCTTGGATGACCTCGACCTCGTTGTATCCGCCGAAGTTTCTGTAGACCTGCAAGTAATCCGATCCCCAGATGCCGATGGCGGTGTCCAGCTCGGTCTGGTCGCTGAGGGTCACGTCGTAGACGTAGGTGTAGACGTTGGCTTTCTTAATGCAAACGCCCGTTTCCTGATCGTAGATTTCCACGGTGGCCTTGTACGCGCCGGGGGTGGTGGCCTTGGTGGTGGTAGCCTCCAGCGTAAAGCCTCTCACGGTGTCACGGTAAGGATACTTGTCCAGCTCCCAGGTTTTGTAGGAGAACGGGCCGATCGGGACCCAGGTGCCGTACTCGTAGGAGCCGCCCTCGTCGCCGCCGTAGCCGTCCCTCACGTAGGACTCGTAAGGTATCACGGCGTCGGGATAGACGTCAACCTTTTTGCCGTGGGCATCGGTTTGGCCGATGGTGAAGCCCTTGAGCGGGATGTAGCCTTCTTCGATGTAGAACTCGACGCCAAGATCAGTCTTGAGTGTTTCGCCCTTGGCGTTGGCAAAGTCGGAGACCTTGATGGTTACTTTTCTTTCGGTGGGAGAGAACAGGAAGAACTGGCAGCCCTCCATCTCGTTCTTGGCCATCTGGATGGTATAGGTGGAAGCACCGGTGTCCTTCTTCGATATGTCGTAGCGGGCGACCTTCTCGGTCATGTGGTCAAACCACAGCTTGACGTTCGGATCGTCGGTGGGATTTACGGGGGTTTCTTTATTGGTGATGGGATCGTAGGCGGTGATCTTGTGGCTCGAGCCGTAGCCCAGCGCGTACTTCTGTGCGGCCGAAACCGTCACGGTCTTGATGCGGACGGTGATCTCGCAGAAGCAGTAGATCTTGCCCGTGTTCTTATCCTTGATGAAGAGGTGGATCACGTCGCCATCGGCAAAGCCTTCAAATCCGAAGTTGTACTCGTAGCCCACGCCTCTGGCATAGCCCTCGGATTGAGCCGCCGTGTTCACGGCAGCCTCGCGGACGATCTCCTTCACGCTCCAGTTGCGGTACTGCACCGCGTTGTCGGTGCCGACGCGGAAGGCGAGCTCGTAGCTTGAGAGATTGGTGGGGAGCCAGCCGACCATGGTGAAAATCTCGTTTTTGGGATTAGAAACGGTGACGGACGTTGTATAGTTTTGAATGGTCGGGAACGCACCCGTACTCGTGTTCTTGAGGGCGTCGATGCGGACGGTGCCGATGGTGTCCTTGTTTTCGGAGGCGGAGAGGTTGCCGCACTCCGACTTGCCGGGTCTGGTCAGGGTGAACTCGGAGAAGCAGTAGACAAGGCCGGTATCCTTATCCTTGACGAAAAGGTGGATCTTGTCGCCGGGCTTGAAATTGCCTGCGCCTTCGCCGGCACCGATGTAGTACACGAAGCGGACAGCGGTTTCGCAACCCTGCTGAGCAGCGGCGGCAAGGACGGCGGAGTCGTTCCAGTTTTCGGACTTGCTCCAGTTGTTGTAGGGATTGGTCTCGGTGTGCGTGCCGACGCGCAGCGCCAGCTCGTAGTTGCCCTTGTAGCGCAGACCGATCCAGCCGCTGACGGTCAGGAGACCGTTGGTTTCGGTGATGGTAAAGGTCTTGCCGTTGAGCTCGCCGTTTACCAGGTAGTTGTCGGCTGCGATGTTGGTGGAGCTCTGCTTGACCAGTGCATCATAGCAGGTAACGCCTACAATATTGTGCTTGTCGGTCGAGGAAATGTATCCGCACGAGCCGCAGGTGAAGGAGTCGTAAGGATTCTTCTCGGGGCGGACGACGGGTACGTCGGGGATTTCAACCGGTTCGGTGGTGGTTTCCTCGGGCTCGGTGGTGGTTTCCTCGGGCTCAGTGGTGGTCACCTCGGGCTCGGTGGTGGTCACCTCGGGCTCGGTGGTAGTCACCTCGGGCTCGGTGGTAGTCACCTCGGGCTCGGTGGTGGTATCCTCGGGCTCGGTAGTGGTCTCCTCGGGCTCGGTAGTGGTCTCCTCGGGCTCGGTGGTGGTTTCCTCGGGCTCGGTAGTGGTTTCCTCGGGCTCGGTAGTGGTCTCCTCGGGCTCGGTGGAGGTGTCCTCGGG
>JAEIGA010012370.1_pt1 | contig 12954 bp, 15 predicted proteins | sample 9270691 | NCBI WGS metagenome assembly JAEIGA01 (sample SAMN17057246, study PRJNA624740) | gut metagenome | biome: biome; isolation source: fecal sample | host: Bos grunniens | place: China: Xizang | collected 2019 | reverse complement strand
GGTCTCCTGAGTCTCGGCAGCGGAAGCGCCCATTTCCTCAGTAGCGCCCAGGATCACATCGTCATAGGCACGCATCTCCAGCTTGTCGGAAACGGTTGCGTAAGTACCATACTGGTTGATGGAGCCGGTCTTGGAACTCATACCGAACTTCTGACCGGTGGGGATGACGCCTTCCTCCAGCTGACCAGCCTTAGCAAAGGTGTTCCACTTACGCCATTCAACGGTAGTACCGTGGTTGGCGGGCAGAGCCTGCTTCTTAGCGAACTGAGCGTAGAACATCTCAACACGAGCGTTCTCCAGCAGCTCGGTATCGTAGAAGGTCTTCAGCTCGCCGGACATGGTGTTGACACCATCAAAGGGGGTCTTGGAGCCGTCATAGGCGTTGACATAGGTGCCGGTGGCGTTCACCAGAGTGCCGGCCTCTGCAAACATCTGCAGATTGAACTTGTTGATAATTTCAGTAAACATAGTAGTTTCTCCTTCCATAATGTGTGAGGAGGGAGAAATTGTATGCCTTATCTTCCGGGATACAGTTTCTCCCCGCGAGCGGCAGCCGCACGGATCTGCTGTTTCAAAGCATCTCTCTGAGCCTTGCTCGCTTTCGAATAGTCGAATGTAGTCACGGAAGGGGCTTGACCGGATGTGCCATTCTCATCGGGGCGTCTAGAGCCTGCCTGGATGGCATTGGAGATCTGTTCTGTAGTCCTCTGCGCTATCACCTGCGATCTGGCTGCATCGATCTCCTTGCGATGGACGGCATGGTAGGCATCCTCTACGCTCAAACCAACGCTGGGGTGAGTCAATCGTGCAAACACCGGGTTCTGCATCTCCTGGCGAAGATCAAAGCTGGGGAACACTTTCTTCAGGGACTCGCCCTGCTGCTCCATCTTCATAAAATGATTGCGGAGCTTCTGTTCTTCCAGATTGCGAGCTTCCTCACGCTTCTTTCGTGCATCCTCTCGCTCCTGCTGATCCAGGCGCTTGGCTGCCTCCAGGGTAACGCCCATCTCCAGGGCCTTATCCTCGTAGTAGGCATCATCATCGCTGATGGCCTTTGCCAGAGCGTCATAGTCCATATTGGCAGGATCTTGGCCGTGCTTTCTTGCCAATAGCTCCAAAGCCGGCGCCATCTTAGCCAGTGCTTCCTCTGCGCCCTTGGCGCTCTTGAGGCGGGACTGCACAACGGATTGCATCTGCTTGTTGTACTCCGGGTCTGCCATGATCTCATCCCAGCTCATACGAGCAGGGGTTTTGTCTTCGGTCTTTTCTTCCGTGGGGTTTTCTTTAGCAGTTGCGACCTGCTCGTGAGTGGCCTGCTCCTGTGCCTGCTTCGGTGCATTGCGCACAGCACCATCCGGCAGCTTGGCAGACTGTCTCTTCGCTCTCTTTCTTAGCTTCTCTTCGGGAACACCCAATTCCCGGAGACGCTGGTGTTCGGCGTCAACACCGTTATTTACGCCCGCAACAGCTCCGCCTTCACCGCCTTCGCCACCGGAAGCGCCTGCGCCGGCACCATTGCCTGCACCTGCACCTTCACCTGCGAATAACTGAAGCCAGAACCACTTATTATTTGCCATGAGTAAATCCTCCGATATAATCTGTCCGTCATAGGTGGACGAGTCCTATTTTGCCGTCTCTTCCGGCTGTCAAGGCTGGTTTTCATGGCCTCACACTCCGTAAAGTGTGGCCGCTATTATGGAGCAACCGGGGAGAGTTGAACTCCCAACCTGCCGATTACAAGTCGGCTGCTCTACCGATTGAGCTACGGCAGCAAGTGAGAGCCGGGGTACTGATGCCGCCCCCCGGCAGGCGACTAAGGGGAAAGAAATGAAAGGTAGGTATGCACCTAACAAAAGAATAACATTCTCAATATGGTTTTTTCTAACCCATCACCTCATAAGAAATGTGGTCGGGGTATTTGGTTGCAAGCAGCTCAAACCCAACGCAAATGGCGCGGAAGATCTGCTGTGCAGAGTCTTTGTATCGTCTGTAGGGCGTGCATTGGATTTCAGCATTGCCTTTATCCAGCTTGATGATCACGCCATGCACAGCCTCCTGTGCTTCCATGTAGGAAACATTGCCTGCCAAGGTCAGAGCCAGGGCAGATGCAGAGGCGCACACCAGGTCGTGGCCTTCCGGACCACTGCCTGCGTGGCCTTCCACGGTCACACGGTTATACTGTCTGTAGTAGGTCACTTGGATCATAGCTTACCTCCGTGTATTGACCTGGCCGTCACTGCTAGGCTGTGCGGCATCGTTGGACTTCTGTCTGGCGTTGGCAACCACACTGTGTTCCTTCTTCTGTGCGCCGCTGATGTTGCTGACCTCATTGATGCGGGGGATTGCGCCACCCATGCCGGCAGGCATAGCAGCGGTGCCACCATTGGTCATAAGGATGTCCTGGGCGATGGTCTCAGCCATCATGGGATTGACTGTCTGTGCCAGGCTCAGCGCGATCTGCATATACTGCAATAGCTTCTGATGCATCGTACCCATCTGGCTGATCTTCTGCATGATGGTGTCCTTATCGTCGAAGTCCATCATCTCCAAGCACATGAGGCTCTGGTCAACCATTTGGGGATTGAAGAAGCCCAGCTGGAAGAACTGCAGCGCCAGCTCGTTCTGTGCCACCTTGGTGTACACATTCTTCTTCTGAGCGCTCACCTTGATGTCGAACACCGGGAGTCTGAAGCCCATATCCTGGCCAAAGTCGTTGCCCTGGTGCTGGGGCTGAATGCCCTGGTTGGTATAGGTCACATAGCGCTCCATACCATACTGACCCAGGATGCGGAACTTTCGGGGCATATCGTAGAACTGACGAATCAGCTCGATGCACATATCCACAATGTCAGCATACACACGGTAGCTGGCCTGGGTGGAGTCGGAGCTGATCTTGCCGGCTGCCTCCTGCAGTGCTGCGATGCCGGATGCTGCCGTCACAGAGCCAGGCGTAGAGCCGGTGGCAGCTTCCGTGTTGCCGCTGGTCTCTCTCAGCTCATCGATGCTGCGGTCCAGCAGATTCACATACATACCATCCAGCGCATTGTGTTCAATTCTTCGGATGGTTGCCTCGTCCACATTGCCATTGACATGAACAATAGGCTTGGTGGTGTCCAGGAACTCCTCCTCGTTGATGTTGCCATCGATTCTGGAGAAGTAGCGAGGCACAGCACCCACCTGGGCATTCTTAACCATGGCGGTCTTCAGCAGGTCGATCTCCATCTGGGGGTTACGGCACAGATCCACATAGCCATAGCCACAGGGGCTGCCCTCAATGGGGTACAGCGCATCGAAGAAGTAAGGGTACTTGCCGTGATCATAAAGGCCGGTGATCGCCATAGGAGGCTTCACCTGACCGGTCATCTGGTCCACGATGGGCTGGGTGTCATTCTCGGTTGCGAAAATCACCTGATCGCCCACATAACGGCAGTATTGCAGGGTGTTCTTTCCCTGGATGTATCGGTGGTAGTACACCTCGATGACTGTGTGCTTGTTCTCGGTCTTCACATGGTCATCGTATAGGAACTTGGTACTGAAGAAGCTCTGGCCCTTCAGCTTGCCCTTCAGCTGGGGATAGCGCTCTTCCAGCACATCCTTATCCCACAGCTCCGTGTGGAAGAAGTAACGGCTGCGCTGAATGTCGGTGACGCCAGGCTCCCAATACACATTGAGGAGGTTCACCTTCTCCACATGGATGTCACCCAGGCCGTTGAGCTTACTCTTGTCCCACACCACCTTGTACACACCGGTGCCGGTCTTCAGTTTCTGCCAGGCACAATCACTGTAAGTGGACTCAAAATGGTTCTGTTCTAGGATGCAGGGGACGATTGCAGAGAGCATCTGTGCCTCGCCCTTGTCGCCATTCTCTCTGGGCAGGATGTTGGGTTCGGGGAAAGCCTTCATAGCGTCCGCGTGCTTGCTGACGATGACATTGTGCAGCCATCCGCTCACACTCTTAAAGCCATCGTCACCGGCAGCCTTGCTGTCCTTCTGTTCCTCAATGCTGTTACGCAGCTTCCACCAGTTCTCGGAGGCAAGGATGCGCTGCTCGGTGTTGCTCTTGCCTTCCTTGTATTCCTCCAGGATCTTGGTGAACTGCTGCAGCTGTTCCGGTCCGATCTTCTGCACCATGGGGGCAGGGGAGGGGCCGGCAGGCTGCATGGTGTTCTCCGTCGCAGGCTTCATCACCTGCAGCTCAGGTTTCTTCTCAATTTCCATTGATATCCTCCTAGTTGTTATTTACGTTTGGTAAACATATTCAGCGGGTCGCTGAGGATGGTCTTCTGCGGTGTCTCACGGATCGGCTCAATAGGCCTCGACATACACATATACCGCCATTCGTCGGCAATGTGGTCTTCCATGCTGGTGTCCAGATCCTCCACCTTATGCTCGTCATACATCATGAGAGGGATGGTGCGGATAAAACCCTTGCAGTTCTCAAACACATACATCCGTGCATAGCCGTTGCTGTCAAACTGTAGTCTGTAGTGGCACTGCATCCACCCTGCGATCCGTTCGTGGTCACCGGGTGTAAAATACACGCCATACTTAATGGCCGTGTCTGCAATGCTGTCACCACGGCTGGCATCCCAGATCGCCGGGTCAGCCACACCGTGGATCTGTTTGCCTTTCAGCCAAGGATGCTCTCGCTCCACCTTGGCGATCTCTTCAAATTGCTTGTCCGGTGTCCATTTCACACCCTCATTCGGGGTGCTGGTGCATCCGTACAGCTCCATGATGCGATAAATGGTGCCGTCATAGTCGATAGCCCACCAAGCGCAGCTAAATGGCTTGGCATAACCGAAGTCATAGCTTCTGTAGATCTGCCATCCACGCTTGTCGTGGGCGCTCAGATCAAAGGGCTTGATCACATGCGTCCATCGGCCCTGCTCTTTTGCCTCCTCATAGCTGATGCCAGCCTCTGCACACTTGGTCATATCCGGCTCAAGTCGGAAGTCCTCAAAGAACTGGCCCTCGTACACATCCCATCTTCCGTACAGCCACGCCTCTCTGATCTTAGGAGGCAGCTTCTCTAGGGATCTCATATACTCCGGCTGACTCTCCATCAGCGCCGCATTGTCCGTACACAGAGCCTGGATGAAGGCATAGTCCTCTGGATGTTCTTCTGCGGTGTATCTCTTGTCGATAAACAGCCGCTTGAAGTATCCGTGGCTGGGGCCACCAGGGTTCAGTGTGTAATAGGTGCGCTTGGGGAATTCGTTGACACCACGCACACACGCATCGATGGTCACCAGCCAGTTTTCAAGGAACTGTCCTGCCTCGTCAGCAAACCACACATCATACTCAGCACCCTGGTACTGACCAAGGTCACCATCATTGGCGCAGTATCCGAACCATATTGTCGATCCATTGGGGAATGTGAAGCATTTGTCGCTCTTGTTGTACTTGGCAATGCCGTGGAGGATCACCAGCATCGGTGAAATGTGGTTGTTGAGCAATTCCTTGTAGGTCTTTCTTGTGATCAGGATTTTGATTCCTGCAAAAAATAGAGCGAGTAAGATCGCTTTCCAGCGAACAAACCAGCTCTTGCCGCCGCCTCTGGCTCCGCCATAACCCACATACCGGTGGGTCTCCCTCAGGGCAAGATCTTGCTTCTCGTTTGGCGGTGGCATATTCAGAGTCGCCATTGCGATCCCTCCCTTTCTTATGGATTGCCCCACCCTCTCGGATGGGGCTTTTTACTTCACATTGCGGGCAGACCATTCTACCTTCGGGAATAATCTCACCGCAGCAGACACAGGTGTTGTCCATAGGTTTTAATATTTGAACTCTCTGTCATACCCTGCGCCGACACGCACACACTTGACGGTCTTTGTTGCTTTGTTGACAATTACAACATCGAAACTCTGTTCATACACAGTTCCTATCGCTCTACCGCCAAATTCGGGGTATGTTTGAGCATTATTATAGGAGCGGTTATCCAAGCCCCTACCATCTGCACAAATGGCGGTAATATCGCAGCCGAAACCATCAGCCTTCAAATACCGATAATCATTGTGCATATGTCCTGCAAACAATCCGACAAGTTCGCCCTTGTAATTGGCAAAGTTCGCATCAATAGAAAGTGCGTCCCAGCAATCGCCCTCGCTTGCTTCGATGATTTGCTCATTTGCAGTAATAATCAAATCAGCGGTCGGCTCTACGGTCTTAAATTCAAACCGACAATACTTATAAATTGTACTGTCGGTATTGTGCTGAACTAAGCGAACTGAATCATCATAATCTGCCGCAACTCTTCCTTTGCCATTTGCGCTTGTGCAATAAAACAATTCACTTGCACTTGTACCGTTTGCATCTACTGCAAAGTGCATTCGGTAAGGCTCGGTTGTTGCTGGTGAATTTTTAATGTGATATATAGTACCAGCGTTGCCGTTATCGGTTTGGTCATACGGCATCCAGTTTGTGTACCATCTGCCGTTTGACGAATCTACGGTGTGACCACTGTATAGATTGGTATAACCACCGTTACTTGCTACATCACCTTGTACACCACCGAAAGAAGCCTTATATGAAGTCTTGTCCTTATATGCTCCCAGCAAATACGCAAGATGCTTCAACGGGGTTCTGGACGGGATTAGTTTGCCGCTGTCATCGTTGTAATATCCCGTAATGGGCGGAACATGAGTGAGAACAACAACGCTCCATCCATCGGGAACATTCAAGGCTTCGATAAGCCAGTCATACTGCGCCTGTCGCATTCCCATGAAAACATTTTCGGTTCTGGCGGGAATATTCGGGTAATCCCATGTATCAAGCACAATGTATCGTGTCTTTTCAGCCTTGGCATCCACATAGCAATACATATTTTCGTTGCCGTAGTTATCAGCTTTACCACTATTGACGGCATTGTAATTGGCATACAACTTCTTTTTATCCATAAAATTTTCATCGTATGTGCCAAATGCCCCATCGTGATTTCCTCGGGTAACTATGATATTGGGAACGGATTTTAGTTTCTCCACAACACGGTTGATGCTGGCTTTTGAATCTGCTTCATCCGTTGCGCTATACTTCGTGGCATCACCAAGATAAAACACATTTCGGATATTGCACTCACTCATTACTTTTTTCGCAAGCAACGGCGTATTCTGCGTTGATACATCGTGGCTGTCCGAAAAGAAAACGAATGCGCTGGCATCCGCCCCTGCTTCTTCTTGGATCGATTTTACCGCTTCAATTTTTCCTGCAAGATAATCGCCATAATAACTAGGGACAGTTTCCATGGCGGCAGGTGTATAACCCAATGCAGAAGCGATATTTTCAGCGGTCACATTGGCATCCTTACCATCCGCACCCTTCAAATTCTTAAATGCAAAGTCAAAAGTTCTCGCAGAAGCAGTACCGCCAACGGTCACAGTAACAGATGGAGTGCCAATATTGGCATCCACAGTTGCGGTTGCACCAGTAATTGTGGCGTTTGTGCCATCCTTACCCTTGCTGCCGTTTTCTACCTCAAAGGTAGCTGTATTGCCATCAGTAAGGGTGACGGTGATAACATTAACGCCATCGTCCTCCGTGGATTTGGTTGTCTGTACGATGGATGCAATACCTACGCCATCCTCGCCAGCACCGCTGCCAGCTTCGGGCAACTCGTTCACAGCGGCTAGGATTTCTTGCAGTTCATCGTTATTGTTTTGTAATTCTGTGTTGTAATTCATGGTTTACACCTCCACAACATACAGCCCCACCAAGTCGGACAGGGCGTGGTACACGGGATTCTCGGTGTCACGGGTACACAGGTAAATAACATCGTTCTGCGTGTAATACTTGCCGCTTACAAGTGCCATATTGCCATCGTAGGGGATCGCATCGTCAATCGTGCCATCGTGGGTTTCGTTGATAGTTTCCCACAGGCTCGGTGCGTTCTCAGGCTCCCATGTTACCTGCGAGGTATGTGCTTGCACCACTCTCCACAGCTTGCCGCCGTAGCGCACCTTGTATCCCACGCTGTAGCTGACACCACTTTCCCATTCGGGATAGAAGGACTTCATTCTAAGGGCGGTGTTATCGTCAACAGCCAGCGTATTGATTTGCTGTTCAATCAGTTTCTTGCTGATTTCGGTCTGGGACAGAGGGCGCATATCACGCTTGACCGTCCATTTCTTGACGATTGCCGTATCTGTCTGCACCCACTTGGAAGATTTGACGAAACCTTCCTTGTTTTCGGGTTCGGCGGTTTCTTCGATGGGAAGATAACCAGCGGACAGGATTTCTTCGTGGGTGGGGTTTTTGATAAATTTTCGGTTCTTGTAAAGCACACCACCAAAAGGAAGCGGCTTATCGTTGTGCATTTTTGCATACTTCATATAATTTCACTCCTTTAGGCTGATGGTGTGTATTCGGCCGTGTGTAAAAAGATAGTTTCGCCGCTAGCCAAATCAAGATAGGCAATGTAACCACCACCGCTATCTAAACGAACAGTATCGGCAGGATAAAGCATAACATCATTGAACGACACATAAATCGCACATCCACTAAACACGATTTCTCTAAGTTCGTTATTGGTCAATCTTGTACTGGCGTCACTTGTATTTACCTCTTTGTGCAGGTAAGTGCCATCACTGTACAGAAGAGCAGCTCTCGTTGGAACTAAGTATTTTCTATCCAGTTTTTTTAGTCCCCAAAATTCCGTATAACCGTTAATCTGCAATTCTGTCACAAACGCACCCATACCAGCAGAATATGCGAAATAGGTTCCTGCTTCAGGGAACGCCATGCCCAAATATTCGCTTTCTACTCCTGCCATTTCCGGCGGAACAATAGCAAACAGCCCCGCCATAATAATGCCATCTGGCGACACAACATCGCTCTCAGGGAGATCCTCTGCGGAAAAAGGCGTCATATTCCCATTTACAATGGAATAGCCACCGTTTGCTATATCATTATATGTAGGAATGGCATCGGAAACTTTGAACAGCATTTCATACACATTCGGCAATCCATCGGTGTTGCCGTCAAATACAAGCGTGTCACCATACATCTCACCAAACGGCTTATTCTTAATAAAATCAGCCGCAGTTTCATCGGTCTGATTCCAGTCGGATTGGACGGAAGTGCCGCCACCGCCAGCTTTCATCGTGCCTGTAATCTTGACACCGCTTGCATCATGTGCGGTTTCACCTTCCGCAAGGGTTTCGGGCGTTACAGAATCACCTGTCAAATCCATAAGGACTTCACCATTGGCAAGTTCCACTTTATTAACTGCCATGTGTGTCCACCTCCTTAACCGATTGTTACAGTCTTGCCACCAGCAGAATTATCGGTAATGGACATGGGGATAGCAGCAACAGTAACCTGGGACAGATGGGTAAAGCCAGTAGCAGGGAGAACCACTTGCTGTTCAAAGGAGGGGGTAACTTCCTTACTCTGGGACTTTACATCCTCGGAGCCAGACATCGTACCAGTAACACCCAGCACAGTAACGCCCTCACGGATGTTCTCGGCGATGATTTTCGCCTGTTCGGTGGTGTCAATCTGCACAGTACCAGAGCCATCGTGGTAGCCCTGCGGCACAGTATACTTGCCAGCCTTGGTGCTGATCTTGCCAGACACAGCACCATTGTTCTTCATCGTACCAGTCTTTTTACTGCCCTTCACATAGGCGGTCTTGCCAGCAAGAATTTCACTGTCAGCGGCATTGGCATCCTGCGTGTTCGCATCAAATGTACAAGTACCAGTCACGACCTCACCGTCTGCACCATGGGCGGTATAGCCCTTCAGCAGCTTGTCAGGTACAACAGTATCGGCGGTCAAGTCAATCAAAACTTCGCCATTGCCCAAAACAATTTTAGAATTTGCCATAATTTACACCTCATTTGCAATAAATACGGTTGTTCCACCGCTTGTGTTACTTACTCGAATAATGGGGATTGCGTTAATCTGAACATCATCACGCAGATACTTGTCCTTTGTTTCAAGAACCTGTGCATCAAAGGCAGGGGTAACATCATATTTACCCTCGTAGTCCTTCACATCTGGCACGGCTGCTTTTGTCTGCAACACCGTTTTAATCTGCTCAATAAGCGCATCCTGTGTAGAAAGTTCAGGCTCAAGGCTGAAAGAGCCTGTTACAATCTTTCCTTCACCGTCAAGCAGTTCCTTGCCAGCCATCAAGTCTGCGGATGTGCCAGGATTGGTCAGTTCGGGAAGTTTGATCCCACCAGCCTCAGCCGTGACAACAATATCCCTATCGCAATACTTTCCAGCAGTAGGCAGACGGACGGATTTACCACCCTCTACAGTAATGTTATGGCTCATACATCCACCACCTCACCATTGTAGACAGGCAACTGTGCAATGACAGCCGATACCATTTCAACCTTGTCAGCTTCGGTGAAATAGTCAGTACCTTTGATGGGGGTTTTTCCGTCTTTACCGTGCAAAGATGTCAACCACTCAGCTTCAGTACCCTTAAAGCCGTACTCAACAGCAATTTCATAGGCAGATGCACCGGGTTCACCTGGCACGCCAATCTGGTAAATGGGGCCAAGGCCGGAATCAATCTCCATATCGGATTCCACAAACTCAGCGTCGATTTCTAGATCTGTCGCTTCAAATTCGTCCTCAATGTCATACGCATCAATCGACATCAAAGCACCTCCTTGTCCAGGCACCTATTGATCGTATAGGTCACTGGCTTGGTCTTGAACAGATCTCCGGTGACCGTCTTAATGCGCAGCTGTCGTTCTGCCGGCAGTTGCGCATTGAGGCGGAATGTATCCTCCTGGGATAGCCGGAACTTGATGATTTTGCCATCCATGACGGCGTCCTTCTCCGTCATTTTGATCTTCAGGCCATCTCTCTGCTTGATCAGCAGCCGTGCCTTGGCAACGAGGCCGGTGTCAAACGGAAGGTGGTAAACATACCAAGGATTAGTTCCCTGCGGCATACCAGGTCACCTCGCTTTCGCTATGCATATTGGCGTTTTTTCTCATAGTCAATCGCTCCTTACACACTGTATTTATCTAAGCCATCACCAAGGATGACCTGGATAGGTTCTTTATTGCTGTTGTCCGCAGCTTCCTTCCTCAGCTTCTCGATCCGTGCTTCCTGCTCTCTGAGATCTGCATCACTGCGGATCATCTGGATGTCCTTTAGGTTCTTTAGGATCACACTCACATCCTTCATGATGGAAGTGTCCACCAGAAGCTCCTCGTTGGCCTCTAAAAGGGCTTTTACCTTGTCGAGCAGTATGTCGCTCACACCAATTAACTTGGCAGCACGGTCTGCCTGCTTGTTGCTGATCTTTGTGAGGGATTTTGATACGGTACTGGTACGGTGTCGATCCCTTAACTCTGTCCACTTTTCTTCCTTCGCTCTCGCCTGTAAGGTTGCGTACCTAACCCCATACTTCTGAGCCAGCTTACGGTAGCTGGTGTCTGTGGTGATGTATTCGGTCTTGATCGCTTGCCAGTCTGCCATAAGTCGCCTCCTTTCTGTTTATGGTCATTTTAACAAACAGGCTGTTTGTGTTTCTAACCCCTAGCCCAGGCACGAAAAAGAGGAGGCCTAAGCCTCCTCCTTCTTTTCCTTCTGCCTCTGATCGTACTCTTTGTCCCTCATTTTTCGCGCTTCGTATGCACACTCTTCGCTGCAGTATTTTTTGCGCCGCCCTCCCTTTTTCATGGGCTTGCCGCAGATCTCGCACGGCTTGGTATTTGGATCTGGGATCACGATTTCGTCATCCTTTGTGTGCGGGTAGAAAGACTTCCATCTTCCATAACTCATGCCCGCAGCCAATGCTCTGGTGGCATCCCTCGACAGATTGTCACACACATGAACCATCATTCCCCACCTCTCATATCAGCACCGCAGATGCGATCCTCCCACATCTTTGTAACAACATCGCCAAAACTAGGCCATTTGAAGGTTGCCATTGCTCCGCTGATTATCGTTTTATGATCTCGGATAATGATTTCGTACATTTTTTGGAAATCATTGAAGAAGTTATCCAATTCATCCTCAGTAATCAACTTCTTCCGCAAAAGTTCGGCAACCAACACCAACGCCTCGGCGTTATAGCCATGCAAGGTAATCACTGTTTTAGGTTCAAACCGTCCCTTGCGCTCCTCCTTGTGATGCTCACAGCTTTTCACGCCACCCGTGGCGATGTACTTGGAGCAGACCGCTTCAAGGCAGTTAGCAAATCCCACAATTTTTGTAACCTGTCCGAACATACCGCAATAGCTACACAGCACAGACTCCCTATTTTCAGGCAACCGCTCCGTCACAGGTATCCACTTCTGGATGGTTACGCCCTCATTGTAGAGATTTGTTGCAAGGCAAGAAACGCAAGAAATGCGCTCACCACACGAACTTTCCACTAGGTCAATGCAGCTATGCGCAATCACATTTGCCAGTTCTTCAATCTGCTTTTCTCTGTCAGCCTTGGTCATCCCGTACCTCCGTTCTATTGGACATTGTTGACCTCGTTACTTCAGTTCTGTTTGATGTTGTCGCCCTCGTTACAGGACATTCGGCACACTCGCCGTCACAACATACATACGAATTGCAACACATACGCACTTTCAGTTCTCTGTCAGCCATTGTCAGTTCTCCTTTCTCCTCTACTGCAATAATCGGTTTCTCCAACATAGCAACCTATGAGTTCACAACAGTTTCTCCCAACTTCGTCCTGCAATCGCCACTTGCAATCCTTACAACGCACCACAGGAACGGCATCCACGGTGGGGGCGTTGATGATCCTTCTTATCTGCTCTTCAAGGCTTTCCTTCGGGAACATAGCTCCAAGGTCAATCAGCCGCTGTTCAGTTGCCATCTTTTCTCCTCTCACTTTTCGTCACTCTCCCATAGCAGGGAGCAGTTCGGTTAGACTCTCCACAGGCCTTGTAGTAGACACAGCCTTGGCAAGGATGGATGGGCATTTTCTTCTTAGTCTCCACAGGCTACCTCCTCACAGTTTCTTCCGCTTAT
>JAEIGA010012369.1_pt1 | contig 12954 bp, 14 predicted proteins | sample 9270691 | NCBI WGS metagenome assembly JAEIGA01 (sample SAMN17057246, study PRJNA624740) | gut metagenome | biome: biome; isolation source: fecal sample | host: Bos grunniens | place: China: Xizang | collected 2019 | reverse complement strand
TATTCTTCGCGAAAGACTCATCGGACGCGCGACAGACACTCCTGAGGCAATTGAGAAGAGAGTTGCAAAGGCAGCTTCTGAAATGGAGTTCGCAGCCGGCAAGTTCGACCACGTACTCGTGAACGACGATCTTCAGACAGCATTTGCAGAGGCTGAGCACATCATCGACGAGTTCCTGAGGAAATAATGAATATAGCAGTATATAGCGGATCGTTCAATCCAATGCATATCGGCCACCTCGCCATCATCAGACATTTGATCGAGGAGGCCGGTTTTGATATGGTCTATCTTATAGTCTCCCCTAAGAATCCGCTCAAGGACGGCATCAGCGCCGCCACAGGCCAGGACCGCTACAACGCTGCTGTCGAAGCCGTCAACCGTCACTTTAGATTCAGAGAGGTCATCGGAGCATCTGCCTCTGAGAACAGACCAATAGAGAAAGTACGAGTAGATGACATCGAATTGAACATGCCGGCCCCACACTACACCGTAAGAACTCTGAACGCCCTCAAAGACCGTGAACCGGAGAACACTTTCACCTTCGTCATGGGTGCAGATAATCTGGCTGATATCCGTCGCTGGCGCGAATATGCCAGCATACTCAAAGACTTTGGAGTGGCAGTATTCCCACGCACCGGACACGACCTGACACTAATAAAGCAGGACCTCCTTAATGAAGACCCGGCCTATAAAATTCAGATTCTGAATGCTCCAATGGTAAATATATCGTCTACTGAAATCCGCAATGCCCTGTCACTAGGCAGGGATGTTTCCAAATATCTGATCTGACTACCCCAATGAGCGGTTCAACACTAAAACTCATAGCATGCATCGTCATGCTGATTGACCATATGGCGGCCTTTCTTCCCGGAGATTTCATCGGGATGAAAGAGACTCTTTTCATGATTGGTGACAAGGCCATAGCACTCAGAATGTTAATGCATTATATAGGTAGGACAGCATTCCCGATATTTGCATTTCTGATAACTGAAGGTTTCATACACACCAAAAACAGAAAGAGATATGCAATTAACCTGATCCTATTTGCTCTACTCTCGGAAATACCATGGAATTTGGCACATACAGGCGACCTGTTTTACTCTCGACAAAATGTGTTTTTCACTCTACTGTTAGGCTCCCTTGGAATATGCGCCTATGAACACTATAGGGGAAATGTCAGAAATCAATCAATCGCATTATTGATTCTTCTGATATCATCCATAATTATAAGAGCAGATTACGGAGCATTTGGATTCGGATTCATTCTGTTCCTTTATCTATTCAGGGAAAGAAAGGCACTTATGGGAATTATCGGCAGCTGCATCCTGCCCAGCAGATGGATAGGAGGTATGGCATTCATTCCGATACTCATGTACAACGGGAAAAGAGGATTTGCAAAAGCAAAGTGGACAAAATATGTGTTTTACATATTTTATCCACTTCACCTTATGATCCTGTATCTGGTCAGGACCTATATATTATTATAGACTACTTCACAAGTTCCTTCGCTTTTGCAAGAGCAGGAACGATATGCGGGAAGATATTGTCCGCACCGATCTCCTGATCGACACCAAACTTGACCAACGTTGCCTGCACCTTATCTGTAACACCTGAGAGTATCACAGTCACTCCCCTCTTGCGAGTACGCTCACAAAGGTTGCGAAGGTTATTCACGCCTGTCGAGTCAATGAAAGGAACCTTACGCATACGGATGATACGTACCTTTGTAATTCCGGCTTTCTTCATCTGCTCAAGTTCCTCAAAACGGCTTGCAAGTCCAAAGAAGAAAGGTCCGTCGATTTCATACACCTCAACTCCCTCAGGAATATCAAGACGATCAGTATTCTCCATAACAGCGGCCTCTGAGTCTTCTGTTGCAGCTACTTGCTGTCCGTCAAGAACTGAAATATGAGATGTCTCCATCACACGGCGCACAAATAGAACTATTGCAAGTACGACTCCGACCTCAATTGCAACCGTAAGATCCACAATCACAGTGAGGAAGAATGTAATCAGAAGCACAGCCACATCTGAACGGTCACCACGTAGAAGGTATTTGAAAGTCTTCCACTCACTCATGTTATATGCAACCTGAACAAGAATTGCAGCAAGGCATGAAAGCGGAATATAGACCGCATACGGCATAAGGAAAAGGTAGATCATCAATAGGACAACAGCATGGATGATACCTGTTACCGGACTCTTTCCACCATTGTTGATGCTAGCCATAGTTCTAGCGAGAGCACCTGTTGCAGGAATACCACCAAAGAGTGGAGTTACGATATTCGCGATACCCTGACCGATGAGCTCTGTGTTGGCATGGTGACGCTTACCTGTCGCACCGTCAGCAACCATTGCCGCGAGAAGTGACTCGATTGCACAAAGAATTGCAATTGTGAATGCAGGTGAAACAAGACCTTTAATCGTCTCATAGTCAAAATGTGGGGCAACCGGCTTAGGCATAGGAAGGCCATCTGCAAGCTCAGGGAACTTAGATCCGATTGTTGCAAGCTCAATGCCTGCGAACTTATTCAAAAGCACAGAAATCAAGGTTCCTACTATAAGGGCGATGAGAGAGCCAGGTACCTTCTTTGTCACCTTACCCCAGCTGAAGCAGATGACAAGGCAGATTATGCTCATCACGAGCTCAACCCAGTTGATCTGGCTGATATTCTGGAAATAGCAGATCCACTGTGGAATGAATCCTGCTGGAACCTGAAGGTCCAGTGGAAGTCCGAAGAAGTCCTTCATCTGGGTAGAGAATATAGTCAAGGCTATACCACTTGTAAATCCTACAACGATCGGATATGGGATGAACTTGAAGATCACACCCATCTTGCAGACACCCATCACGATAAGGAATACACCTGCCATGATTGTGGCAATGATGAGTCCCTGCATGCCATACTGGGCAACGATTCCTGCAACAATCACGATGAACGCACCGGTAGGACCTCCGATAAGGAAGTTCGATCCACCGAAAAATGAGATCAGGAAACCTGCAACAATGGCAGTGATAAGACCCTGCTGTGGTGTGACGCCACTGGCGATACCAAAGGCTATAGCCAATGGAAGAGCAATAATGCCGACAATAATACCGGCAATCAGATCAGAAGTAAAGGTCTTGCCATCATATTGGCCTTTACCAAACAAACCAAAAAGTTTTGGCTGGAATACTTCTTTAAGGTTAAATTTCATAACTACGTTATAATTAATACACTACATTTCAGAAAAGCAACATAAGACAATAATCAACACCCTATTGCGGCATTTCAAAGAAACTGAAGTGGACATTGCCATACTTCTTTTCCTTGACGAAATAAGGATGGTTTTCAAAATTATATTCCTCAGGATGCTCAAGGATGAGATATGCTCCCGGATGAAGGATATCACGAGCAAAGACTTTATCTGGAATCGTTGCAAGATCATCAAGCGCATATGGAGGATCCGCAAAAACTATATCAAATTTTTCGTGACAGATCTCCAGAAATTCAAACACATTATGACGGACCACAGTCAGGTTATCCATACCGAACTTTGCAGCTTGGGACTTGATGAAATTTGCATGCAACGGAAGCATTTCGACACAATAGACCATTGAAGCGCCGCGGGAAGCGAACTCATATGAAATAGCTCCAGTACCACCAAAAAGGTCCAAAACCTGAAGACCTTCCATTTCATACTCATTATTAAGGATATTGAAGAGGCCTTCCTTTGCGAAATCTGTAGTAGGGCGAGCCTTGTATCCCTGCGGAGGAAGAATAGTCTTTCCTTTTAGTCGTCCACCGATAATTCTCATATACCTATATTATATATGTTCTACACTACGGAAATACCTATACAACGACATTTCCTGTTCATAATCCAAGGATGTCATGAACGATATTGTGGACATTTCAGGATTAAGCTGTAGTTTCTTCAAAGCAAGAAAGATGAAATACTGTGCTGTTACAAAATCCGGTGCTTTGAATGAATTGCACAGAAGCAATGTTCCACCCTGTGCCAAAACCAGATATAGAACCCCATCCATATATGCTGCAAGGATTTTATTATATTCTGAAACATCCTTGAGCGCCTTCAGCATATAATATATTACCGGACGTGGTGCGGACTTGTTGCCATCAGTACACAATACGGTCTCTGAAATGACTCGTGTAAGTGTTTCACCAATATTATTGGAATACACCAGCACCGCACCATACTCTGGGACCTCTACACTTTCGACATATTCACCATCCTTCAAGGACACTACCTCAGACAAAAGTTCATGAGCTATTTCAGGAGAATAGAACTGGACTGGCACAAGTGAAAACTTCGGTGTAAAGACAGCCAGATCCACTTTATCATACCTCTTTTGAAACTCAGAGGTTGTGAAGACACGGTCTGCACTCAACCAGTCGGACGAATGCGAACAAGTGTCGGACTCTATTTTAAAAGAATATCCACTCAAGCCGACTTGAATGGATATTCTGTCAATATTTTGTTTCAAGACTATTCCCAGTTACCTGCGTTGTTGTTTGGAGAATCAACACTACCAACCTGAAGGCCCTTGTATTTACCCTGATCCTCACACTGAGCATCGAGGTTGATTCTAAGCTGGTTGTTCAAGCCTCTGAGAAGAGACTTCCATGGCATTGAAGCCTCAAACAAAGGAACATTCACACCAGACACTCTCTTTACAGTGGATGCCATGATGATCGAATCGCCACAGAAAGGAATGAATGCAAGTGAATCGACGATAAAGTTCTCACGGTCATTGAAAAGGGTATCCTTTACGGCAACCTCATTCTCAATCTTGAACACAAGAGACTTACCCTCATTATAAAGCTTAAGCATTTCCTCAGGCTTGATTCTTGGCTTACGAGCCTTGAGAGCCTTTGTGTTAGCAACAGCTACAGAGTCGTCCTGTGAACCGATCTGCATGACAACCTTCATCTTGCCCTCTTTGTAGAATGTAATGAGGCTGTCGACGTCAGCGGTGTACTTTCCATTTACATTCTTGTATGCAACCTGAAGATCACGGATATCCTTGAGTCTCTGCACTGCAATACCCTTACGGTATTCCTTGTGCTTCTCGAACTGAACAGGCTCCATAACGCTTGATACAAGAGCATAAGTAAGTCCTGCGATACATGCAGGAAGAATCAGATAGGTAAGTACCTTTTTAAGAATTGAATTCATTATTTTATGTGTTTATATTTTCAGTTTCTCAAAATCCGCACAAAGTTAGAAAATTCATTTATGAATTGCAATATAATTTTGTAATTTTGCACCACTCAAAACAACTGATAACAATGAAGGAAATAACTTCAGAAAAAATAGAAACATTCACAACCTTGGTCGAAAATGCTCAAGACATTGTCATCATAGGGCATATGAAGCCTGATGGCGATGCCTTAGGAAGTTGTCTGGGCATGTACCATTTCCTCATTGCACAGAACAAGCAGGACATCAGGATAGTTCTTCCGCACAGGACGCAGGCACACCTTAACTTCCTGATTGACAAGGAAAGCGAAAGAGACATACTGATTCATGAGGATCATCCGGCAAGGGCTGAAGAAGCAATCTCAAAAAGCGATCTCATAATTTGTCTGGATTTCAATGCATTCCACAGAACAGACAGATTGGAGACTTATCTTTCGGAATCATCGGCAAAGAAAATCCTCATAGACCATCACCTCAATCCCGACAGAGACAGTTTCACCCTCTGTTTTTCTGAGACATCCGTTTCCTCTGCGAGTGAACTGGTATTCCATGTAATCATGGCAACTCCTGCCATATGCGGAAATGCCGGAAGAATTCCCGAAAGATCCGCGACAGCACTGATGACAGGAATGACCACTGACACCAACAATTTTGCAAATTCCGTATATCCGTCCACCCTACGGATGGCATCTTCACTGATTGAATCAGGTGTTGACAGAGATATGATAATCAACCGTCTTTACCAGCAACATCGTGAAACAAGGATGCGTCTGATGGGACATATACTCAAGGACCTTATGACCATAACACCTGACGGAGTTGCATACATCGTCCTCGACAAGAACATCCTTCAGGAATACCATATTGAAGAAGGTGATACCGAGGGGTTTGTCAACCTTCCCCTGAGCATTGCAAAGGTGAAGATGAGCCTGCTTCTGAAGGAAGACGGCAATATGGTCAGAGTGTCCATCAGATCGAAGAGAGGAATCTCCGCAAACCGTTGTTCAAAGCTTCATTTCCATGGCGGAGGACACGAAAATGCAGCAGGCGGAAGATTACATATTCCTGAAGACATATCAGGAATCGAACAGGCAGCTGCATATATCGAAGAGCATACTCACACATTCATGACAAGAGAAAATGAAGAATAAGATCCGACTGATATTCTTAATGGCGATCTGCCTGACCGGAACATCCTGTATCAAGGAACAGCTTGAAAGCGTATACAACAAGCAGGAAGACCAGATTGACCAATACATCAACAGGGCAATGCTGACAACCGATGAATCCGGCAATCCGGACACACTTACAGTGGTCAGGAATGAAGGTTCCAACCGACTCATCCTCAAGGAAGGAACAGGAGAAGGTCTTGCAAAAGACGGATATGTTTCCTTCTATTATGCAGGATACACATTCAATGGAAGCGTAAGTTCTTCTAACATATTTGCCACAAACAGATTGGAAACCGCCACAGAAATCGGGTGGGATCCGGAAGAGTCCGAATACGCACTTTATGAAATAAATCTTAAGGATGCGGACCTGATTCCCGGACTGAAACATGGTCTTGAAGGTGTCAAGGCCGGGGAAGAATGCGAAATCCTGTTCAGTGCAAAATATGGTTTTGGAAACAAACCTCTTGGCATGATTCCTGCCAAGACCGCACTACTTTATAAAATATGGGTGGTCGGAGTTGCCAACGACTAAGTTTAATGCATAATTTTACTATCTTTGCCGTTTCAATTTTTAAGACAGAATAATGAAGAATATCATCTCATCAGTTTTATATATAGTGGCAGCAGTTGCCATTTCCGGATGCGCTAAAGCAATCGAAACCAGTTCAAACGACCTTAACAGACAGTTCCTTGAAGCGTGGATCTCTGTTCACCACAAGGACATCAAACCTTCGGGACTTGGAATATATGTCCTTGAGGAAACCCAAGGCAGTGGAACGACCGTACAAAAAGACGGATTCGCAATCGTAGACTACACCATCACAGATCTCGAAGGCAACATATCTTCATACACGTCTAAAGAAACAGCAAAGCAACTTGGACAGTACGATACATCGTATTATTACGGATCAAAAGTGTGGACTACTACAGAAGGTACCATCCAGGCCGGATTGGCAGATGCTCTCATCGGTATGCAGACCGGAGGCAGGAAGAAGGTGGTCATCCCTGGCTGGCTGCTTACTTACAAAGTATATGACAATGTTGAAGACTATCTTAATCCTCCAAAAAAAGGAAACGCCGGTTCAACCACATATGACAATGCCATATATGAATTCACTGTCAATGATTACGTAGATAACATCAACGATTGGCAGATTACAGAAATCGGAGAGTACTTCAATGCCAATCCTGAATACGGCATGACCGCAAAGGATTCTGTGCAGACAGGTTTCTACTACAAGCAATTGATTGCTCCCAAGGATACTACTTCGTTCGGCTCGGATACCACAATCTACATCAATTATACAGGAAAACTCCTGAATGGACTGGTATTTGACACCACAGATGAGAGAACAGCAAAGGATAACGGAATATATTCTGTAGCAAAAGAATACAAACCGGTACCTGTAAGATGGGCAAAAGAATATAGCGAAATAAAACTTGACGGTTCCGGAATAATAACAGGTTTCGCCCTTACATTATGGCAGATGAGAGCATACGAAAAAGGTGTCGGCATATTCTATTCAGACCTTGGATACAAGCACTCCGGAAGTGGAAAACAGATCCCCGGCTATGCTCCTCTGATATTTGAAATACAGATTGTCGACAAGCCTAAGGAGGAATAAGATGGCTGAGAAACAGAACTCGATCCCAACTGAACTCGGAACAGAAAAAATTGGAAAGCTGCTGAAGCAATATGCACTGCCTGCAATCATTGCTCAGACAGCTTCCTCTTTGTATAACATGGTGGACAGCATCTTTATCGGTCAAGGTGTGGGTCCTTTGGCAATCTCAGGACTTGCTGTCACATTCCCGCTGATGAACCTGTCTGTTGCATTCGGCACACTTGTAGGAGCCGGAGCAGCTACCATGCTTTCAGTTCTACTTGGTCAAAAGAATTACAAAGGTGCCAACAAGGTATTGAGCAGCGTTGTGAGTCTGAATATCATAATAGGTCTGATATTCATGGCTCTCACGCTTCTGTTCATTGACCCGATTCTCTACTTTTTTGGTGCAAGCTCAAACACGCTGCCCTATGCAAAGGAATACATCACGATCATCCTTATCGGCAACGTCATAACGCATCTGTATTTTGGACTCAATGCAGCAATGCGATCATCCGGCAACCCCAAAAAGGCAATGGGACTTACGATCTTCACGGTCGTGTTCAACACTATCCTGGACCCTATCTTCATTTTTGTCCTGGATATGGGAATTGCAGGTGCAGCATGGGCCACAGTCATCGCCCAGACTGCCGCACTTGTTGTCGTCATGCATCATTTCAGCGACCGGAACAAGCCATTCCATTTTGAGAAAGGTATCATAAGTCTGGATTGGAGAGTGGCTAAGGATTCAATGGCAATTGGTCTGGGACCATTTCTCATGAACTCCGCTGCCTGCCTCGTTACACTTTTCATAAACCAGCAGCTGAGGAAATATAGCGGTGATCTGGGAATCGGTGCATATGGAATCACCAACAGATTCGTATTCATGTTCATCATGATCTGCATGGGCCTTAATCAGGGAATGCAGCCTATTGCCGGTTATAATTTTGGTGCACGCCAATATTCAAGAGTAAAGGAAGTATTCTGGCAGACTGTAAAGTGGGCGACAGTAGTAACGACAATATGCTTTATCATCGGAATGTTCTTTCCGCACCTGGCTGCAGGTATCTTTACCCATGACCAGGAACTACTTGACCAGGCAGCCAGATCAATGAGGCTTTTGACAGCATTCTTCCCTATCGTCGGTTTCCAGATGATATCGACGAACTTCTTTCAAAGTCTCGGAATGGTCAAGAAATCAGTGATACTTTCACTCGCAAGACAGATCCTGTTCCTGATTCCACTCATATATTTTCTTCCATTATGGCTCGAATCTGACGGAATCTGGATCAGTTTCCCGATATCAGATCTGATGGCGACACTACTCAGTATCTATATGCTTGGAAGATTATTCGGTAAGTTCAACAAGCTCAACGATGGAGACGACGCATCCATCCTTGGCAGCCAACTTTAGAAGATATGGAAAAAAATATAATCATCACCATAGGACGGCAGTTCGGTTGTGGAGGTAAAGATATTGCAGAGGTACTGGGAAAGAAACTGGGTATCCCGGTATTCGACAACGAACTTATCATCAAGGCTGCTCAGGAAAGCGGTTTCAGCGCAGAGTTCTTTGAAAGAAGCGATGAAAAAAGACGTTTCTTTTCATTGACCTCAATATTTGCAGGTTCATACAACTCTGATTCCGAGAACTTCATGAGCGATAAGGGCTTGTTCAAAATTCAGTGCGAGACCATCAGTAGCATTGCAGAGCAAGGTTCTGCGATCATAGTTGGAAGATGCTCTGATTACGTTCTCCGTGAACGTGGTAATACACTCAGCATATTCCTCACCTCGCCAATTGAAGAGCGCGTCAGAAGAGTGGCCGAAAGAATGGGAGTAAGTCTTGAAAAGGCTGAAGAAACGGTTGAGAAGCAGGACAGAGGTAGAGAGGAGTATTATAACTACTACACCTTCGGCAACTGGGGTGTAGCATCCAACTATGACCTTTGCATTGATTCAAGCAAGGCTGGAATAGAAGGTACTGCAGATATCATCATTGAATTTGCTAAAATTTCGGGGCTTCTTTAATAATGAGCAAAAGAGAATTAGTCACCACCATATTATTGATTTTTTCTGTTGCAGCCATTGTAACAGCAATCCTCGCCGGTACCAGAAGAAATGAGGATATTGCAGAGGGAATCATAGAGGAAAACGTATTCCGGCTCAATGACACACTGACCAACGAGATGTCCAATATCCCTGACCTTCTTGCAATGGATAAGAAAGTCAATGCATATCTTCGCAAATGGCATATGAAAGGGGCATCTCTTGCAATCACCAGAGGTGACTCGTTGGTATATGCCAAGGGATATGGTTGGGCAGATGAGGAAAACGGCCTGAAAATGACCCCTCGCCATATCATGCGGATGGCCTCTGTTTCAAAGCTCATCACAGCTACAGGTATAATGGTCCTTCATGACAGAGGTGAACTTAATATTAAGGACACCGTTTTCGGCCCATCCGGAATTCTCAATGACTCCACCATTACCGCCTTGATAAAGGATAAGAACTATTATAAGATTACAGTCGAACATCTTATGAGGCATCAGGCAGGATTCAGGCGTGATCCTCTTTTCTCCTCACGAGACGTAAAGCATCAACTACAGCTTGACCACGCTCCAGAGGTTGAGGATTTCTATAAAGTCGTCCTGAACAGACGCTTGAAATTTGCACCCGGCAGTTGGCAAAGTTACTCAAACTTCGGTTACCTCCTCCTGTCCAAGATAATCGAAAAGGTTTCAGGTATGCCATATGACGAATTCATCCGCACCGCAGTACTTGCTCCTGCAGGGTGTTATGACATGCATATTGCCGGCACATATTACGAAGACAAGAGGGATAATGAGGTCAGGTATTATACTCACGAAGGCGACGGCAAATATATAGAGGAATATACTGACAGCGACGTCATGGTGGAAAGATGTTATGGAGGGAACAACATTCCTCTTCTGTCCGGAGCAGGAGCATGGTGTGGCTCTCCTGCTGAAATAGCACGTTTTGTGGCTTCAATCGACGGACGTCCTGAGGTTCCTGATATCATATCAAAGGAAAGTGTAGAACTGATGACAGGATACTATGACCGCGACACATTCTCTCTTGGTTGGAATGACACTCATCCAGACAAGGGATGGAGCAGAAGCGGCACCTTATCAGGTACGACAGCTCTGGTCAAATTATTTCCCGACGGCGAATGCTGGGTATTCATCAGCAACACCAGCACCTGGAAGGGTCCCCGTCAGGCCAACTATACAGATGCTCTTTTCAAAAGTCTGCGCCAGAGTTTCAGCAGCAAACTTCCCCAAAGAGATATGTTCAACCCGGATGACTTATGGATACAGATGTAATTACTCCTGGACGTGATCCTATGGGTACGGCCATTCGCGACTATTTTCTTTATGGCAAGGCCGGAAAGCTGATTGTTCATTCATCTGAGTTTGAGGATGATGAGATTCCTGTGGCCGATCTGTTCCGCACATACGATCGGATGCCTGAACTTGAACAGAAGGCATTGGAGCAGGCCAAAGGCAGGATTCTCGATGTTGGAGCAGGTAGCGGTTGTCACAGCATGGCTCTCAAGGAGATGGGTAAGGACTGCGTTGCTATGGAGATTTCCGAACTTTCTGTGGAAGTAATGCATCAGAGAGGTCTGGATGCGCGTCTTGTGAATCTTTATGACGAGTCATTTGCTGAGAAGTTCGACACTATCCTGATGCTGATGAACGGAACAGGAATCATCGGCACACTTGAGAATATGCCTGTATTCTTTGCCCGCATGAAGCAGCTTTTGTCCGATGGAGGATCCATTCTTATTGATTCCAGCGATCTGAGATATCTATATGAAGAAGAAGATGGAAGCCTGATGATCGATCTTGCTGACGACTATTATGGCCTGCTCGACTATCAGATGGAATATAAGGAAATATTGGGTGAGCCCTTCGACTGGCTCTATGTCGACTTTGATACACTCGCCTACTATGCTGAAGAAAACGGCTTCAAAGCAGAATTGATATATGAAGGTGAGCATTATGACTATCTTGCGCGCCTTTCTTTGTAACAAATAATTAACATCAAAACTATTGCGGCATACCGAAAAAGCAGTACCTTTGCACTCGGTTATTAGTTTTAGTGTTATTAATTATGTGGTTAGTATGAGGCCTCCTCGCGCGAGCGACGAAGTCTCATTTTATTTTATATCCGCTCCGTTCCAGAATCTGATCCCTATATAGAACTGAATCAGATTCACTCCATAGGAACGAAGACCCTTTTAATGCTGCAAGACATTTACAGCAGCATCAATATTGGTAGGACGGATGACCACGTTGGCTGAATCTCCGTCCGAGAAGGCGTACATATATTCGATGAAGACATCATTCGATGCCAGTTTCTCAAGTACTGACGAGAGTGAGCCTGGCACATTCGGACAAGTGATGCAGAGCACATCTGTCACCATCACTGCGAAGCTGGATGCGCGAAGCACTTCAACAGCCTTGTCTACATCAGGAACGATGAGTCTGAGAAGACCGAAGTCAGCAGTTTCTGCCATACTGAAGGCCTGCATATTGATTCCGTTTTCTGCAAGTATCTTTGCAACCTCATTGATTCTTCCTGTCCTATTTTCAAGGAAGACAGATAACTGTTTGATTATCATATTATTCAAGTGTTCTATTATCAATTACATGTTTTCCCTTACCCTGTGAGCGCGCAATGCTGCCAGGCTCCATCAGGCGCACATCAGCAGCTATTGAGAGGACGCTCTTGAGCTTATCACTGAGTTTCTTCTTCATTGCAAGCATACGGCCGATATCATCACTGAAGAAGTCCCTACGCACCTCAACCTGGACCTGAAGAGTATCAAGATTATTGACTCTATCCACGATGAGCATGTACTGTGGCTCGAACTCCTGCATTTCAAGGATGACACTTTCAACCTGCGATGGGAAGACATTGATACCACGGATAATAAGCATATC
>JAEIGA010012368.1_pt1 | contig 12954 bp, 11 predicted proteins | sample 9270691 | NCBI WGS metagenome assembly JAEIGA01 (sample SAMN17057246, study PRJNA624740) | gut metagenome | biome: biome; isolation source: fecal sample | host: Bos grunniens | place: China: Xizang | collected 2019 | reverse complement strand
CTTATGACCATGTATGCCAGCAATGCGGGTAAATCTGGTGGTGAATTCTTTACCCCGCAAGAGGTATCAGAACTGTTGGCCAAAATCACCCTGGTGGGCAAGACCGAGGTTAACAAGGTTTATGACCCTGCATGTGGTTCGGGTTCGTTATTGTTAAAGTTTGCAAAAATATTGGGGCAAAATGGCGTGCGTCAGGGATTTTTTGGCCAGGAAAAGAACATAACCACATATAACCTGTGTCGCATTAACATGTTCCTGCATAATATCAATTATGAAAAGTTTAATATTGCACATGGCGACACATTGTTGGAACCGAAACATTGGGATGAAGAGCCATTTGATGCGATTGTATCTAACCCACCTTATTCAATTCCATGGGATGGCGATGATAATCCACTGTTAATAAACGACCCACGCTTTGCACCTGCGGGCGTATTGGCACCACGCGGCAAATCGGACCTTGCGTTCACAATGCATATGCTGTCGTGGTTGTCGGCATCTGGCACGGCGGCAATTGTTGAATTCCCTGGGGTGCTGTATCGTGGTGGTGCAGAACAGAAAATCCGTAAATACTTGGTTGATAACAATTATGTAGATTGCATTATTCAGTTGCCCGCAAACCTGTTCTTTGGGGTGACAATCGCAACATGTATTATCGTGTTAAAGAAAAACAAGGCGGACAATGACATTCTGTTTATTGATGCGGGCAACCAATTTGTGCATTCTGGGAACAAGAATAAATTATCCGATGAAAACATTGAAACAATATTGAAAGCGTTTATTGGGCGCGCAGATATGGAACACTTTGCCAAATTGGTAAATAACACCGATGTTGCGGAAAATGATTATAACCTGTCTGTATCCACATATGTTGAACAGCCCGATACGCGTGAAAAAATCGATATAAACGAACTGAATGCACGCATTGGCGACATTGTTGCCCGTCAAAGCGTATTGCGTACCCAAATTGATGCAATTGTTGCAGATTTACAGGGGGATGAATAATGGAACCCGTTCAAACCCATTTAATTAACGATGTTATCACGGTCCAAAATTCTGGCATTGATTGGGTTGCTTGGATTGCGTTGGGGGTATCGATTTTTGCAACAGTCGGGACTTTGTGGTGGCAACATCATATTCGTAAAAAAGATTTAATCGAACAGCGTAAAAATGCAGATGCGGATGAAAAAATGCGCAAATGGTCGGCAGAATATCCATATAAGTTAAAAGTTTATACAGAATTTTATGATATTTTGCATACAATCAGTTTGATTGAAATTGAAACATTAAATGCAAAAACTGTTTCTTTGTTGTTGAAACGCATGTTGAATACATGCCAAGAATCCGAGTTGTTTTTTTCAAGTGCCATTCAAGATAAACTGTATTTCTTTTATGATGAATTGAAAATGTTTTTTGAAAAACCGCTGGATTATACCAATGAAAGTTATATTCGTTTGGATTGTAATGGCGCATTAAATTCTGGTCAAATGAAACACGATGTTATGAAAAGTTTTGAATATGTAAAAGAACATGCAGACGTTTGTAAATCTGATAAAAAACTTCGTGATTTGTTTGCAAGTGAACTGCAAGCCCCAGAGGGAGGTGACCAATGTCAAAAATAACCGACTTAATTGCCAAATATTGCCCGAATGGGGTGAAACAGGTGTGCATTGGTGATATTTGTAAAATATCTCGTGGCAGGGTTATGTCCAAGGATTATTTGCGTGATAATTATGGAGAGTATCCTGTTTATTCAAGTCAAACTGTAAACAATGGTATGTTGGGGCAGATAAACACATTCGATTACGATGGTGAATATTTAACATGGACGACTGATGGTGCTAATGCAGGTTCTGTATTTTACAGAACTGGGAAATTTAGTATAACAAATGTTTGTGGGTTGTTGCAGATAATGATGGACGATATTGACGTTAAATATTTGCATTATGCTTTGGGCGCAGTTGCAAAAAAATATGTTAATGCAGGTATGGGGAACCCAAAGTTAATGAGTAATGTTATGGCAAAGGTAGAGGTGTTAATCCCGCCATTGCCAGTTCAGCAGGAAATTGTTCGTATTCTGGACTCCTTTACAGAACTGGAGGCAGAACTGGAGGCAGAACTGGAGGCAAGAAAAAAACAATATGAACACTATCGTGATAAGTTATTGAATTTTGCTGATATTTCACAGGGGGGGGTAAGAACAATGGCTCTGTGGGAAATAACATCGTGGGACAAAAGATTTAATGGGGTTGAAAAGCATATGCAAAATAAAATAATAAAATACCCATATTTGTTAGCCAAAGACATGAACTCATTAGAGTGCGAAAATGGCGATGTTCGTTTGTTGGGGACAGGAATAGGGAAAAGCGGCTATACAACTGAATGTTTGGCAGGAAAACATTTGTGTGATGGCGAGGTGGTTGCGATTCCTTGGGGCGGGACACCAAATGTTAAATACCATAAAGGAAAGTTTGTCACATCGGACAATAGAATTGCCACATCCAATGATACAGACGTTTTGAATAATAAATTTTTATTTTATTGGCTTTCAAATAATATCGATACATTAAAAACTTTTTATAAAGGTGCTGGAATTCAGCATCCGACAATGAAGTCCGTTTTGATGATGCAAATCCCAATTCCCCCACTTGCGGAACAGGAACGAATTGTTGCGATTTTGGATAAATTTGATGCGTTGGTAAATGATATATCTGATGGGTTGCCTGCGGAAATAAACGCACGCCGTCAACAGTATGAATATTATCGGGATAAATTATTGTCGTTCCCAATGGCGGCATAAAGCGGGGTGTAAAATGGTTAAATACGATGTTGTTGCACAAAATGTCCAAGGAACGGTTGTTGCGGAATATAGCGCAGGTGACACCAGCGCAACACGCTATCAGTCCGAGGCCGCATTAGAACAGGCATTCATAAAACAACTTGGGGCCCAGGGGTATGAACCTGTAAAAATTCACACCGAATCCGAATTGATTGCCAACCTGCGCCAACAGTTGGAAAAATTAAATAAATATACCTTTACCGATGCGGAATGGGATCGGTTCTTTGCCCAGAATATTGCCAACCAATCAAATGGCATTCGTGAAAAAACACGCATTATCCAAGAAGACCATATTCAGTTGTTAACCCGTGACAACGGAACAGTTAAAAATATTTACCTGATTGACAAAGAAAACATTCACAATAACACCTTGCAGGTTATAAACCAATATGAAACCGATGCAGGCGTGCATGAAAATCGTTATGATGTGACCATATTGGTTAATGGTATTCCAATGGTTCATGTGGAATTAAAACGCCGTGGCGTTGATATCAAAGAGGCCTTTAACCAAATAAACCGTTATCAGCGTGACAGTTTTTGGGCGGGTTCTGGTCTGTATGAATATGTTCAGATTTTTGTTATTTCAAATGGCACATATACCAAGTATTACAGTAATACCACCCGCATTTCACACATAAACGAAAATGCCAACCGTGGCCCCAAGGCAGGCAAACGCACCAGCAACAGTTTTGAATTCACATCATGGTGGGCGGACGCCAACAATATGCCAATCACAGACCTGATGGACTTTGCAAAAACATTCTTGGCGCGCCACAGTATTTTGAATGTTTTAACCAAGTATTGTGTATTTAATGCGGACCAACAATTGCTGGTTATGCGCCCATACCAAATTGTGGCCACCGAACGCATATTGAACAAAATACAAATTGCAAATAACTATAAGAAATGGGGAACTGTTGACGGTGGTGGTTATATTTGGCATACCACGGGTTCGGGAAAAACATTAACCAGTTTCAAAACCGCCCAATTGGCCAGCGCACGCACCGACATAGACAAGGTTTTGTTTGTAGTTGACCGCAAGGACTTGGACTATCAAACAATGTTGGAATATGACCGTTTCCAAAAAGGTGCCGCCAACAGTAATACCAGCACCGCCGTATTGGAACGCCAATTGCGTCCAGAATCCAGCGCGCGCATTATTATAACCACCATTCAAAAACTGTCCACATTCATTAAAAAGCATCGTGACCACCCTGTGTTTGACCAACATGTGGTTTTGATATTCGATGAATGCCACCGTTCCCAATTTGGTGAAATGCACAGTGCTATAACAAAGTCGTTCAAGAAATATCACCTGTTTGGCTTTACAGGCACGCCAATCTTTGCAGCCAATGCCCAGGGTGGCGGCAAACCAGACCTGAAAACCACAGAACAGGCGTTCGGGCAAAAGTTGCACACTTATACCATTGTGGATGCTATTCGTGACAAGAATGTTCTGCCGTTCAAAATTGATTATGTTTCAACCCTGCGCGTTGCAGAAGATATTGACGACAAGCAGGTTGCCGACATTGACCGCGAGGGTATATTATTGGCCCCTGAACGCATTAGTCGCATAACAAAGTATATTTTGGAACACTTTGACCAAAAGACCATGCGTAATACCTTTTACAAGGTAAAAGAACGCCGTCTGGCGGGCTTTAATTCCATGTTCGCTGTGTCCAGTATTGATGCGGCAAAACTGTATTATAACGAATTCAAACGCCAAATGGTGGGCCTGCCATCGGACAAGCAGATAAAGATTGCGACCATTTACAGTTTTGGGGTAAATGAAGAGGATGGCGTTCTGGATGAAAATAGTGACGACACCAGCGGTTTGGATGCCAGTTCGCGTGATTTCTTGGACATGGCTATTGCGGACTATAATGCAATGTTTGGAACCACATTTGACACCAGTGCAGCCAAATTCCCAAATTATTACAAAGACCTATCATTGCGTATTAAAAACCGTGAATTGGATATGGTTATTGTGGTTAATATGTTCCTGACGGGGTTTGATGCCACCACATTAAACACGCTGTGGGTGGACAAGAATTTGCGCCAACATGGTTTATTGCAGGCATTTTCACGCACTAACCGCATTTTGAATGCCGTTAAAACACATGGCAATATTGTGTGTTTCCGCAACCTAGAAAACGCAACAAATGAAAGTATTGCTTTGTTTGGCGACAAAGATGCGGCTGGTTTGGTTCTGCTGAAAACCTATGATGAATATTATAACGGTTATGAAAAGAACGGTAAACATGTGGCGGGCTATGCCGAACTGATAAGCGAATTAACTGATAAATTCCAAGCGGGCATTGTGTTGGCGTCTGAAAGCGACAAGAAAGAATTTGTGCGTCTGTTCGGTGCAATATTGCGCGTAAAGAACATTTTGCATTCATTTGATGAATTTGCTGGCAATGAAATATTAAGTCCGCGCCAATTCCAAGATTATCAAAGTATGTATATCGGCCTTTATACAGAAATGCGCCCAACCCATGGCACCGCAGAAAATGTAAAGGACGATGTGGTCTTTGAAATGGAATTGATAAAGTCCGTGGACGTTAATATTGACTATATCCTGTCTTTGATTGCGCGTTATCATGAATCGCACATGAATGACAAAGAAATTTTGATAACAATCCAAAAGGCGGTGGATTCCAGTGTTGAATTGCGTAATAAAAAAGACCTGATTATGCAGTTCGTGGCATCTTTAACACCTGACACCATTGTTGACCGTGATTGGGTTAAATTTGTTAACAGTGCCAAGGCCGCAGAACTGGACCGTATAATTGCCGAAGAAAACTTGAACCGTGAAGAAACATACAAGTTTGTTCAAAATGCATTCCGCGATGGTGCGGTTCAAACCAGTGGCACAGATATTGGCAAAATCTTGCCACCAATGTCCATGTTTGACCGTGATAATAACCGCGCCCAAAAGAAAAAAACAGTAATTGAAAAGATTGTGGCATTCTTTGAACGCTTTTTCAGTATTAGTGAATAAATAAAGGAGTAAAAAATGAAAAAAACAAATAACATAACTTTTTATCAGGCAATAAAAAATTTTTGGATTGGATATGTTGATTTTAGGGGGCGTACAACTCGCAAGGAATATTGGTTAACATCGTTGTTTTTGCTTATACTATTGCTGGCGACAGCGGTTTTATCATTAAACTTGGCTGCGTGTGTGTCAATAATTTGCATGCTGCCTGCTACTACAATGCTTTGGCGTCGTTTTCGTGATACTGGTATATCTATGTGGTGGATTGGTCTTGCGCTTGTATTCGGGGCGACAATTGCGATTTTGCCCGAATTGCTAATGAATAAAGTGGCGATTAATTGTTTGATTTATGGTGAATGTCATATATATAATTTGCGTTTATATACTTTTATTAGCTATTTAACAAAATATCATTTAGAGGTTGTGTTGGGAAATTTGCCAGGATTGATAATAATATTGTTACCAAGCAAAAAGCGTTAAATGTTCTTTTGTTTCATAATTCCACGAATATAAAAAATCAGAGGGGCGGTATCCCATACCCCCCCCTATGGATATCGGGTTAAAATTTGGTTCCTGGATAAAAAGAATGCTTTTTTGCCGTGTGTCTGTGCGACAAATGGCCCGTGTCAGCGATTGAGCATGTTGGTGGCATGAGTGTGCCATAAAAATATTTTGGCTGTTGTCGTGGCAAAAAAAAGAAAGTCAGTGGACCAGGACAGGACCATAAAAAATATTTTTTCATGATATGTTTTTGACCGTTTTTTAGTGTGTTTTTATGGGGATAAAAATAGGGTCCATATTTGGGACATTTTATTCAAACATTTGGCAAAAAACACCATAAGTTTCAACAGTCGACCAGTTCAAAAAAGAAATAAAAAAACGCGGAAAACCGCGAAAATCCGATGTTTTTCAATTGTGCTGCTTTGCTTTGGTGTCTCATTACAAATCAGCCGCTCTACCAGCTGAGCTAAACCGGCAATGCACTTCATTATACATATATGAAAAACAAACGCAAGTAAAAAAATCATAAAGTCGTGCAAAATAAAAAACCGCCCTGTTGGGCGGTGGAATTATCGGTTTTTCATACGTAAAGTTGCAATTTTGTACTCTATTGTTGCTTTTTGATCTAAATCACGTTTTTCCGCCAAGTCAATAAGGTGAAAGAATAATGGCGCACGCAGACGTGTTAATATAGAAATTGGATTCAAACGTGAACGCGTCATCGCACGACCAACGTTATATTTTGTTTGGGCAAAAATAGTTCCTGATTTATCCGTTATCTGAATAGAGCCAGTATTGTAATCCCATTTATCATAATCGCCATCCCATTCACGACCACCATGTGGTGCGTAAATTTTCAAGGACAAATCGTCTTTCTTGAAGATATAGTTTGTAGAATACGAATTGTGGGATTTTGAGCCCTTGATTGTTTTATCGTTGATGATTGTTTTTGCAATATCATAAACCTGACTGATTGTATGTCTGGACATATTAAAATCCTTTATCGTTGTTTTTCTTTTACATATTCTGCGGCACGTTGGCGTTGAGTTATGTTGTCAAACACACCTACAAACTCTACTGGATTTTGTGGTTTTTGATACCGCACAACAATTTCATCACCATCGTGCGGAAATATCACATCGGGCTGTAACGATATGTCTCCCTGTACAACAGTACCTTGGCCATTTACACCCCAGAAATGCGCAGGCGAACCATAACGAGCATGCCTAATATTTAGTACTTTTACTGTATCCTGTGTGTAAGACGGGTCTGAGTAATCTGGATGAAGAGCATCTTTGATTTTGTTGTCAATATCCTTGCACCCCGCCAGCGTCAACAGTGCAAAACCCATAATCGGTAATTTATGCAGATATTGTTTCATTTTGTGTCCCCCGTTATCGTGTTTTGTAGTGGTCGCACAGGCGGGATATCAGGTTTGCGTATTCCAACATTTCTTTGGTCATATGCAATCTTGTTTCGAAATCTATTTTTTTTGGCACACCATCCAATATAACGGTGTTATCCGTTATTAAATAGCCAGGATGTTGCTCTATGCCTATTTTATTTCGGTATGATTTTATGGCCTTGCCTGCCAATGATGGATACATGAATTCTTTGATTACCAATTTACCATCTTGCATAGTTTTTGTTTCTTCACATTTAACCCCAAATGCACAATGTTTTTCACAACCGTTGCATTTCTTGATGTTTATTTCATTTTCCTGAGTAAATGACATTTCATATTCCTTTTGTTATTCAATCCTGCTGTGAACTTAGCACAAAATCGCAGATTTTCAAGTTGTTGTTATAAAATTGCTTGCCTTTGGGTTTATTTAGGGCAAAATATAGGTATGACTAATGTAAAACTACCAGAATTGTTGGCGCCGGCGGGAACGTTAGACGCCTTTAAAACAGCCATTTTGTATGGCGCAGATGCAATATATGCCGGATTGCCGGGGTTTTCTATGCGGGCACGGGCAAAAATTGATGTAGAAGGTGTCAAACAAGGAATAGAGTTGGCACACGCCGCAGGTAAAAAAGTTTACTTGGCTTTCAATCTGTTTGCACATGATTTCGAATATGACAACCTGCCCCGCGTGGCGGAAATTATTAAATATTTATCACCAGATGCACTGATAGTGTCAGATGCAGGCATTATGATGTGGGTGCGTGAAAATTTCCCAAATATGCCGATACACATATCAACGCAGGCAAATATATGTTCGGCAAAAACGGTTAAATTCTGGCAAAATGCAGGGGCAAAATTGTGCGTGTTGGCACGCGAGGTTTCACACAATGAATTTAAGCGTATTCGTGCAGAATGCCCAGATGTTGGATTGGAAATCTTTGTGCATGGTGCGATGTGTATGTCTTATTCGGGACGTTGTTTGTTGTCGAACTTTGTAACAGGACGGCCGGCGAACCGTGGGGCGTGTGCGCAACTGTGCCGATGGAAATATGATGTTATTCTGCGTGAACGTGAAAGCGGCGTCGAAATGCCAATTGATGAAGACGAACGTGGTGCGTATATTATGAATTCCAAAGACCTGTGTTTAATGCCCAGATTGGCCGAAGTTATAACCGCACAGCCAGACAGTTTGAAAATAGAAGGCAGAAACCGCAGCGAATACTATGTGGGCAGTGTCGTACACGCATACAGATGTGCGATGGATGCATATGCACGCAATCCAGAAAACTTTGACCCAACGCCATACATGGATATGTTAAACAAATTGGAAACACGTGGATATACAACGGCATTCTTTGATGGGCCGGTGACGGCGGATGCACATAACTATGAAACCACACGCAGCACATCCGATTATCACGCCGCAGGGGTTATTACCAATGTGACAGAAGAACACATTGAATTCGAACTGCGCAACGAAACACGTGTCGGGGACGAGATAACTTTTGTTTTACCAATGTGCGACACTATGCCGACGGTTAAATTGGAAAAAATCATAAATGCCAAAAACGGTGAAGAGATTGAAAAAATGGCCGCAGGTATGGGAAACACAATTATTATTCCAAAACAATGGTTGGGCGATGCGCCGTATGACAAGTTTGTTCCGTATGTCGTTGCATACAAAGGAAAAAGATAAAAAAATTCCCCATTTCGGGGATTTTTTGATATAATATCGGGGATAAAAGATAAAAAAGGTTTGGTATTATGGCAAAAAGTATGTACGACATTATAAAAAAACAAAATGGTGAAGGATTCGCCAAGGCAATTCGCAACTATGACAATGGTCTGTTCGATATTCCGGGGTTAGACCGTATCGTAAAGCATGCGGGACGTTATGCAGAACCTTTGTTGCCATATTTATCTTCGTTGAAAAACATCAAAATAGAAGAGCACGCTGTGTATGAAGACCCAATCGCAATGCTTAAACGTGCGGGATACGATGCGTACTATGCAAACACTTTGAGAAAGCAAAACGCAATCAAAAAATACTTTGAAAAGAAAGAGGAACTGTGCACGTTTCGTGACCCATACAGATACAAAGAATACTATATCATCAATGCCGTACGAACAAATGCCGATCAAATAAAACGTGCAAGATGCCCAGAACGCGACGACGAATATGGAACATCTGTGATATCAATCCAAATATTAAAATCAGGTGGATTTATCAGTATTAAAAACAGATATAACCATACAGTACTAAACCCAGATAATACATTTAATTCAAACCCAGATAACATTATCCCCGGACTGTCACGTGCATTAAAAGAATATTTTCATGTCGATTTTTCTTCGCAAGAAGTTGAGTTAAGCAGTGGATACACCGTTGTAAAAAATCAAATTTGTAAATACAATTATGAAATAGAAAACACTTATTTTGGGGCCGATTTTTGGATACGTAATGGCGAAATTCACGAAATCGATAAACAAAAAGAAATTATGTTGGGCGATGGTTTATTGTTAAATATGCAAACAAGAACAGTAACCGACGTGACACGCAACGATCCAAATACCCCACTATTATTGGATACACGTACAAGATTTGTTGAATACTTGAATAAATATATCGCAGATAAAACGTTGCAAATAACCAAAAATCCATCTGGCGGACATGACATTATCGCAAATGGACAGCCAATATTAACATCAGAAAATGGTGATTTGGTGGGTATAAACCTGCCGAATGCAGACGCAATCGCATTGTCGCACCTGCGTAATCTGCGGGGGCAATTGGATTTCAGTGGCGTAAAAGAAATCGATTTGTTTGCTTTGGATTTGTCACAGGTAACACGAATGAACCTGAACCCAAATGCACAAACAGTTCACATGACCAATGTGTCGCATATACCACCGTCAAATGCATCCATTGTGGACTTTAGTGGGGTCGACGATTTAAGTTTGACTCATATTTCAAGTACAGCGATGGCACACATAAGATTAAACCCAAATGCAAGTGATATAGAAATTATGGGTATTTCAGGTTGGAGAATGCGCGACTATTTGGATTTTAGCAATGTAAAGAACTTACATCTGGTAATCTATGAAATGCCGGATATAAAAGGCATAAAATGTAATCCAAACGCAAATAAAATACATATATTCTCACATTCCTTGATACATATGCGGGGCAACCTGGATTTTAGCAATGTAAATATACTGCGCATACATGATGCCGATATGTCAGGGGCCGAGAGTATTAAATTCAATCCCAACGCGTCAGAAATTATTATGATGAACAACAACGCAAGGATGATTGGAAACGTCGATTTTTCAAATGTAAAAACATTACAACTGAGAGATTTCGATGCAAGCAAATTAACAAACATAACATTTCCAACCAATGACAATTTGATTGTATTCGATGATATTCGGGGATTGACCCTTGATACATTAGATTTAGAAAACGTCAACAATATAGTGTTGGGCGATACCGATTTATCCAAAATATCAAATATTGAATTTAATAAGACAGGCGGCGCCGTATCAATCGGGAATGGAAGAACACGATTAAAAGGAAAATTTAATTTTAGTGGTATTTCCCAATTAAATCTTGGGTATGCAAATCTTGAAAATGCAGATGTAAAATTTAATAAAAATGCGAATTCAATATTCTTGGTGGGAGTGACGGGATTACATGGCACACACGATTTAAGCAATGTAGCACAGTTGGATTTACAAGGGGCAGACCTGACGAATGCAGATATTAAATTTAACCCAGCAGGCCAATACATCGACATTATGAGCACCAAAGGATTACATGGGGCATTGAATTTTCAGGGCGTGAATACACTGCGGTTGGAAGGTGCCGATTTATCACGTGTGACAGAAATAAAATTACCAAAATCAGGTATGGTTGATATGTCGCCCGCCGCAATACAAATGCGTGTTGGAAAATCCAAACTGGAATACAGAATGGCACAGTTAAAAGATAAAATAAAAACATTTGTACAAAATAAAGGAACACAAAATGAGCAATAAAATTAAGATGACTTTGAAAACAGGTGATGTGGTTATCGAAACATTACCAACCGTTGCACCAAAGCATGTTGAACGTATTACCCAATTGGTAAAAAGTGGATTCTATGATGGTTTAAAATTTCATCGCGTTATCGATGGATTTATGGCACAGACCGGATGTCCAGATGGCACCGGATGTGGCGGCAGTGGCGTTAAAATCCCCGCAGAATTTTCCAAAGAAAATTTCGCACGTGGCACAGTTGGAATGGCACGGGCAATGGATGTTAATTCGGCGGACTCACAATTTTTCATATGCTTTGATGACTGCAATTTCTTGAACGGAAATTATACCGTGTGGGGACGCGTTGTGTCGGGAATGGAACACGTTGATAAAATTAAACGTGGTGATGAATTTGACAACGGACACGTCGATAACCCAGATAAAATTATTAAAATGGAATTGTTATAATCAATCCCCCATTGGGGGATTTTTTTGACTTTGTAATTAAAAGGTATTAAGATAACCCTTCTTAAAAGGGTTGTATATGAGTTTAAAAGATTTGCTGCGTGATGTTTGGGATATAGATAAAGATTTTTTTGAAAAAACAGATAAACCAGAAAACAACAGAACGCCTTTGACCGAACCAGAATTACATTTGGTATTAAATGATAATCCAGATGGGTGTGTGTTCTATAATATTATTCAAAACAAACCTGTCAGCCGTAAATATAATTCGCAAATCGTAGTGGGCATACAACAAATAAAAAACCATATCCCCCTGTTCCATGAAAGATATAATACGTACTGCCCAAATGTATCGTGGCAACCAATCGCATTTGTCGCCAAGGTTTCAGATGCAAAATCGGTTAAGCAACCAATGTATCATCCATTGGGGCGACATATCTTTGGAAATATAATTATGCACAACACAACAACGCAGAATTACAGTTTGTTAATACCACAATGGAGCCACGTCGTTCCATTTAGATGTGCCGCATCCGCATCAGAAGAAGCACTGTATCAAACGTTTTTGCATTTTTTACACAATCCGACACTAATTGCAGAACACGTTAAAAAAATGAGATAATTTTTATAATCATTCCCATACAAATAATAAAATTCTTGTGATATAATAAACATGTATTAGGGAGAGAGTATGAAAATTTCTATTATTGGTATCGGCACAG
>JAEIGA010012367.1_pt1 | contig 12956 bp, 6 predicted proteins | sample 9270691 | NCBI WGS metagenome assembly JAEIGA01 (sample SAMN17057246, study PRJNA624740) | gut metagenome | biome: biome; isolation source: fecal sample | host: Bos grunniens | place: China: Xizang | collected 2019 | reverse complement strand
CTATAATCTAATCTTTGGCCTATAATCAGCGCAGCCTGATTTACTCCTTCAATTGTACTTTCTATCGCTTCATCAGAAAGTGCTTTTTGTGAGAAATAGCACAGCATTCCAATTTCTGTTGATGTTTTGATCAGCTTAATTACCAACCACTCACAAACATAATTTGAAACAATCATATACAGTTTAGGATCTGCTTCTTTTAATGCTTCTTTATCACCATATCACATGTTATCTTTTACATTTCTCAGTAAATGCGGAATCTGTAATAATCCTAGCGGTAGTTTCTGATGAGAATCATAAATGGCCGTATGCTGTACAACACCAAATTCTTCAGCAGTCATTTCTGCAAATTGGAATCCTAATCCAGCAGGATTTGAGTGTCCATTATGGAATTCATAAACAGCGGCATGACCTGTACTATCTGGACCATTAATGTAGCTTAAAGCACGTAATTGTTCTTGAATAATAGGCATTGTTTCAATTCTTCTGTCTCTATTTGTTATCTCATCTTCAAGCTCGTTGTCTTTCATTCTACGATATCAACGATCAAATTTCTTTTCGTCATTTTCTCTATTGAAAAGAATAAAAAGAATTCCGAAAACAATAATTGCACCCAATCCTATTAAAACTCAGGTTCAAGAAAAAAATCCTGTATATGCTAAATAACCACTTAATCCCATTAAAATAAGAAATGCAACAACTACAATGCTTTTTACAATTCCTAATCAACTACTCTCACCAGACCATTTAAATAATCCGCTGAGGGATCCGATTAATTTATCCATCTTTTATTTTTCTCTATGTGTTTAATAATTAAACATTATAAACTTATATTCATTATTTCAACAGGCAAATATAATAAAATTATTTTTACTTACCAAATCTTTTTAGTATATTTGCAAAAATAATATATTATGAAACATAGTGAATTTTGAATCCAATTGTTTACTGGAAATAAAGCAATATCCAGCAAGAGGGTTTGTGGATTTACTGGATGGATGGTTAGTGTATTTATATGTTTATGGTGTACTTTTACAAACGTAGAAGCTCCACAGATCGCAGATATGTTGTTTATATGTAGTACCAGTTTATTAGGAGTTGAGGCCGTAACTTCTATATTTCACAAATCTACAGGCAATAAAGATAATTTATAAATTAGTAACTTTTAACTATATAAACCATGGACATTAAATTAAAATACAGCAAAATTATACCTTTTCCGGGTTTTTATGCATGTACTATCTTTAATTGCATATTTAGACACCCGAAGTACAAGAATAGAAAACTATCTAAAACAACATACAACCATGAAATGATACATGTTGAACAACAGTTAGATTTTGTTGGCGGAAATGAAAAACTATATATTCTTGGAGGAATTGTCTTTTATATGGCTTACTTTATTGAATGATTGATCAAATTGATTATTTCTGTTTTTACATTAGGAAAAGTAAAAGCATATCGTAGCATATCGTTTGAGCAGGAAGCATATCAAAACGAAAAAGATCTTAAATACAGAGACAATAGAAAGAGATTCTGTTGATTGAAATATATATTTAAATTAGTACGATAATGCAATTTAAAGGAACTAAAAATTTTAAAATATCAGAATTAGAATATTCGGATACTGCTAAAAAACATAAGATAGATAATACAATTCCAGACGAATTGGAATCTAATGCAAAAAGACTATTAGAGTTTATACAAGATATCAGGGATAAATGAGGTTCTGGAATTAGAATTAAATCTGGTTTTAGAGGAGATGTTCTAAATAAATTAGTTGGAGGAAGTAAAACATCTGCACATAGAAAATGCAACGCAGTAGATATGTATCCTGTTAATAATAAATTTGAAGAGTTTAAAAAGTTTATTATAGAATATCTTAAAGATAAAAACTTTGATCAGTGTATAGAAGAATCTAGTAATGGAGGAAAAACAAGATGAATCCATTTTGGATTGTACAACAATTCTGAAAAGCAAAGAAGACAAATATTTAAATTAGATGTGTAATGAAGAAAATTATTTTAATGTTAATGTTAATTGGTTCAATGTCTTGTTCTAAAAGTACATTGATTGACTATCCAATGACTCGTTCATATGAAGAATACGAAGTGTCAGATAGTACAGAAGTAAAAGATACTGTAGAAACAAATGATTCTATATCAGGAATTCCTATAACATTCAATGTTACTATTGAGGATTGAAAATAAAAAATACCCAGCCCTGTTTAGGGTTGGGTATTTTTGTTTTAAAGTCCAAATGAAAAATAACCTATCATTGAAGTAGAATCAAATAATTTAATTATGACACTAGATGCCTTAATTGGAGTAATTGGCATAATTAAACTATTCACAAAACCAAATGTACCGCCTTCTCTGAATGTAAGACGTCTTGGATCAATAAATGTACTTTGAGTTAAAGATTTAGAAGTATATGTGGACATTTGTGTATTATTGTCATCGATTAATTTTCCAAAATAAATTCCAGAACCATGATCAGAATGCAATGATACGATGTTACATACAGACATATATTCAGTTAACTTATCTGGTAAAGTTATTACAGATACAAACTGTCCATTAGATAACGAATTTGGCATAGTGTTAGAATATGTTACTATTTCAGATAATTGTTCGTATGTAGTGTTGCTTAAACAATTATACGGAATTATCTCTCCGTTTAAATTAAATCACCCAAATACAGTTTGTGGAATTAAACATCTTTTTTGTTTATTTTTGTTGTCATATACATCAAATACTGCAACAGATCCTGGAGCTAATACAAACTCATCAAAATCTTTAGACAAACTAGTTATGCTTCCATCTTTAGATCCAATTATATTAGACATTGTCATAATACAATTATTTAATTTAATATGAGAAGGGGATTCTGAATTTGTAGATATTATTGTTGCGGTTCCTATTTTTTTAATTGACGATGTAGATAATTTTGTTTCATCGTAATTTCCAACATTGATAGAAATAGATTCTCAAACATTATTTGAGACATTCAGTGTTTTATTTAAAACGTTATCACTTGTTGTAATAGGATTTAAAATGGCGCCGTCGATTGTCATATTTCCATTAATATTTCATTCAATATGTCCACCTAAAGAACCAGATCCATCCGCATTCAATCTTACTTTTCTGCCTGCAAATCAAACTTCTCCTGTTTTTGCATTAAAACATGTATTTGGAATTCATACGCCATTTTCAATTTTCTCATGTAGCGACATGTTTGTAAGTAGTGTATTATAATTACTTATATTATATCCTTGTAAAGAAGCACTCATTGCTTGTGTATAATTACACTCCTGTCCGGATAAAATAGAATATGCGGGTATATATAATATATAATCATTATAATATCCTAGTACACCTTCTTGACTAAACATATAATCACCGTGGAATACTCACTTTCCAACTAAAGCTTGATTAAAAAGTCCAATGTCCGCATAAATAGCTTCAAAAGAATCAATTGGTTCCCAATATTCTATATTTGTAGGAACAGTGCCTTTTGGAACAGACATATTTGTTTTGACCATATAATACTTCTGATCATCTGCATAAAATACATATGGACATTTATCAGACGTAGCACTATATGTTTTATCTTTACTTCAAATTCCTGCAGGATAAATAATTGGAGCATCATTTCCAGTACCAGTTGCACCAGGTTCACCCTCAATTGCAGCAATATAATAAATTGAAGTTCCTCGTCCATCTGTATATATTGGAGTTTCCTTGCACCACATATAACGATTAGTTGGAGATGTGGAAACCTCGCCTGCAGAATATCATGCTCCATCAGGATCTGGATGATTTATAGGATCGTTATTTACAGCAAATAATTTTTCAATATCAACAATTCCTCTACCATCTTCACCGTCCTGGCCTGGTTCTCCCTGTGGACCTTGTTCTCCATCTTTTGCGTATCTATCATACAGTGCTGCGTAAATATATTGATCGGTCTCATACTCACCTTTTCATTCACCAGTAGATTTTCTAAACATATATCAGATATACTGATGATCTGTGGAATTTACACTAATTGGTTTATCACTTCAATCGTATTTATTTATCAAATCGGATTCTGATATATTTTTATTAGAAATCGCAATATGAGGAGGATTATAATCGGATGTTGCTTTAAATACTTGTTCTCAACCTCATCCATCATCACCGTGTCATAGTTTTCAGTCACTAGAATATGTATCTGGTTTTTTCAGATCTTCTGGATCAATTGGGTTATTAGTTATTATGGTATTAATATACTTGCCACCTCTTCCATCAGTTATAACTTCCTCATCATCTAATGAATTCATATAACCAATATAAAAATACACTGAATCGCCTGGTTTTCCGTCTTCTCCTGCTGGACCTTGAATCTGTCCTACGTTATGCCACGCATCATCAAAAGATTCATAATTTCCATCTCAAACTCAAAGATCAGAGCCTACTAAATATCCGTCTCCCAACTGAAGTGGATATATAAATTTAGATTCGTCTGTTTGACCAGCCTTATATAATTCTCACGACTGTTTAAGATCATCGATGCTATCAAGTCTTTTTCTAATAGACACTGATTTACCATCTTCTCCTTTTTCACCTTTTTCGCCTTTTATTTTCGATATTACTCAATCAGATCATTTACCGCCATTAAATACTGATGTTGCCATATAATGGAACTCTACACCAATTTCTGCCTCATCAAATCATCCGTTATGATCAATAACCCCTTCCTTACTTTTCACATATTCTTGCGTAGGTAAGTCATAAAGTTTATGTGAGGCCCCCTCTATACCATAGATGACTTCAAAGTCTGCAGTATCGGTCATTTTAACTGGCTCTGATCAATTATCAATGGTAGTATCATCAGACCTAAACATTCTATGCGACATCCAAACCTCTCCCTCACCAGCCATAGGTACAGTATCAGATCAAACATCTGTATTTTCAGGTTTACCTGTTTCAAATGTGCCTCTAATAGGCATGTCGGGAGGATTGATGCTTCTAGTAAATACATAAGATGTTTTATATGAATACGCATCCTTGCCATCGGTTACATATGTATTTCATACGATAGGTTTTGAAAATTTACCTCAAACTCCGTCAATTTTTTTTCTCGTAGATACCCATTCTAATGGTTGTTGCTCATTAACACCTCTTGGTTCATCTGTTCAATCGGAATTTTCATAATATTTTTTAGGATAAAAATCATCTTGCTGATAAACATCTTCCTTATCTTCTGTATAATATTCAAGTAATTCTGAATATAAGATGTTTGCATCAACACCTGTACTAATTGGGGCTGTTACACAAAATATATATTCTCTTCCTGGACCATCTTTACCGTCTAAACCATCCTTGCCATCTTTTCCGTCTTCTCCGTTCTGTCCAGGAGCTCCGTCGGCAACAATAGTAATATTCTCAAAACTTAATATTTCACCATTGCTTACATAATTTCCTTCATTGTTTTGAGCAACTACATAAATTTTAATTGATGCTACATTTAAAAGATTCCTAAGATTTATAGTTGCTACTCCGTTATTTGCAACTGTTATCCTATCCTCAGTTGAAAAAATTTCATCAGATCCGTTTGTATAAACAACATAAGCAAATAAAGGAATATTAGTAGCTATTCATTTACTACCACTCCATTTTCAAATATCAACTCGGAGTTCGTCTAATTCAAGATATCCGACTTTATCACCAGTAACATAACGCCTAATAGAATAAGTCTTAGGGGTAAGTTCATATGCAACATCTGTTTGAAGAATATTCCAATTAACTGTATATGGTTTATTATCAAGTTCTACAATTAATGGTATGGTCTTGATGTCAGGAGTGAGCGTATTAAGATTAAGTGTTACTTTTGCACCATTTACTGTTACATTATTGCCTGTAACACTAAATCCACTAGATTCTACCTCTTCGTCTCCAACATAAACTTTAACAATTGTTTCTACTGGTTTGTCAAGATTAATAAAATCTGGATCAACCTTTCCATCCTCCATCGGAATTACAGCAAGATCATTAGAAAGATCTACAAACACATTGCTAACTCCATCATAACTATATCTGCTATATAGTGCAGCTTTACCATCTCTACCTTTCCAGTCTCCAAATGTAGTACCATTTGCTTTTCTAGTAACTACCCAACAGAAAGGATAATTTTCATTAAGTATAGGTGTGTCACTCCATTTATCAGAAGGATATGCCAAATTTCCATAAGCATGTGGAGGAAGATATTCTGGAATTTGTTCATTATTAGTTGGAATTGGGAGATGATTATTCTCTGGGTCAAAACCAAGATCTTTAGATGTTGCTAAGAATATCTGCTCGTATCCTCAACCATCCTCACCTTCCCATTTAGTTCAAGTATAATTACTCCATTTAAGTCTATCTTCTTCAGAAAGATCTTTAGTACTAATACCAATATATTTGCCTGGACCAATTAGATCAACTGTAGCAGTTGCAACATTCTCATTACAATAAGCAATGTAAATGTAAGCGCTATCGCCTGGTTTACCTTTAATGTCAACTCCAAACCAATATTTATTAAAATCAGTATCAGGTTCGCCTACACTCCATCCTCCCGAATAAGAATACAACTTACCCTCGTCTTTAATGTATCAACCATCTCCCTGATTAATGATTCCGTCTTCACTATGGAAACCAAAATCAAATAAATCACCTGTTGTTACATATTTATTCCATGCAGCTTTTAATTGATCTAGGGTTTCAAACTCTCCTTCAATTTTTACAGAAGATCCTGGTTCACCTTTATCACCCTTTTCTCCCTTAATCTTAGAAATTGTCCAATCAGACCAAATACCGCCGTGTCTAGTAGCAGTGATCATTCAAACAGGATCTTTAATTTGAGAATCGTCTCCTCATTCAATTTTATACTTTTCTTTCTGTAAATCTCTTCACTTCTGTTCATTTTCTTCTGTAGATTCTCCTTCAAAGTTGTCTATCTTTTCTCTAGATATTTCGCCTTTGTAAGCTGAATATTCTACCTGGAAATCAGGAGTATCTGCAAGCATTTTCGGATCAGATCAATCGTCATCACTATATTCCGAAGTAGAACAGAAAACTCTAGTAGACATTCAAACAGGGAGAGTAGAATCAGAAGGTACTGTATCAGATCAAATATCACCATTTGGTTTAGGATCAAAATAATCACCACCTTCAGGTCTTACTGGTGGATTATCAACGTTTCCTCTAGCAAATACAAAAGATGTAATATAAGAAACCCCACTTTCAGAATAAGTAGCTCATAATGCGGGATCAGAGAAAGATTGTCATATACCATCTTTCTGCTTTCTAACCATTACTCACTCCATTGGTTCGCCAGGACCTACGTCTCGCGGTTCATCTGTCCAATCATATCCTTTAAAACCCCACTCATCATTAAAACAGAACTCATCCTGTTGATATTTGTCATCATCTATTGAATATGTAGGAACCAAATAATCTCTTACATGACCAGATGTCATAGATGGTTCTGTTACAAGATAAATGTATTCAACACCATCTCCGTCCATACCGTCTTCGCCTCACTTAGATCAAATAGTACAATTAGATCATCCACTTCAAACTTCATCAACACCTTTCCTAGTTCTATTACAAACAACTTCTATTTGCATTGTAGGACTAATTCCTGCAGGACTTGGAGTTCAATCGGTGTCTATATTTAAATTATCGTTTTTATCTGGAACAAATCCTCTTTCATCTTTGCTCTCAAGTTTATCAGAACTGAGATGGAAGTTTCTTAAATTAAGATAATCCTCATAAGTTGGAACCAATCTATAGATGAATTCAATTAAATCACCATCTACTCCATTCTTACCATCTGCACCGGTCATTCTAAATGGCTCACATCAATCTCCAAGTAGATTGCCATTATCCTGGAAGGTCGCATTAGATGTTCAAAGAAACCTTTTAGGAGTAGGTTCGTCATCAGTATTTGATCATCATTTGGTACCATCTTCCGATACAGGTAAACTTAACTCATTTGTTTTCATATTCCAATGGCCACCTCTCGGTTGACCAGGAATTATATCTACAGAATCTGTGGTAGTATATACAGAGACCGTTCTATAACTAATACCAGCTTCTCCTTTCTCTCCAGGTATACCCTGAGGACCCTGTGGACCCTGTGGTCCTCGAGTACCATTGATTCCTTTACCTTTAAGATTAACCGGAACAGATCAATCTGTATTCTTCTCTCCTTCTGGATTAAATATTGCAAATGACATGAACAAATCATTAGCGTTTGTTGTCACGGTTTGCGATCATCCTTCTATTCCATCAACCAGACCGGTGGTAATATCAAAATTACCACCGACTGGACGAGTAGGATTTGGATTAGTAGAAAACATAAATGCTGTAGTATATCCACTCTTTGCAGCAGATTTAGATAAATCACTAACCATATCTGGAAGTTGATTAATTGGAGCACATTCAGCATTTAATATTTCTCTAATCTCTTTTATTGAATTATTAATTGTTTCTAAACTTTTATTCATATTATAAAATGTAAAAACGTTACTATATTAAACTCCTACTATATTATCTGCGTATTCAGATCAACTCTCCATTCAGTTAGTTAATAAATTATTCGGAACTAAAATTTTTGAATCTGAATTTAAAGTTCCAAATGGGTTTTCATCAATCGAAGGAATAACTTCATGGTCTGAAAAATCCAATAAAATTACGTCGGTAAAATTAGCACATTCAGATTCAATATTTGTAATAGTTTTAGGAAATTTTAAATATCTCAAAGATGTTAATCCATATAATTGCCACATGTTTAATGTTGAAGACGATTCTGGAATTGACAATCTAGTTAAAGATGAACTATTGCGCAAACCATAATCGCTTAAATAAGCTTTTGTTGGAATAGATAAACTTTTAAGTGGAAGATTCTCTAAAACAACTCCTTGCGGCGTTTGAGGATTCATAATCATGTGTTCTAATGATTTATATCCATAGAATGCATCGGATTCAATTGACATATAACTTGGTACCACTAAATGTTTTAGATTTGGGCCAAACGAATTTTTTAAGGTTACCAGAAAAGGTCTTGAAGGTAAACTAGCAGTATAATTATTTAAATAGATATATTCTAAAGATGAATTCTTAAATACATTTCCCAAGTCAGAAACACATATACCAATACTTGCTCATTTAATAAAATTACTGCAATTAGTTCCGCTCAATTTTATGCCATGTTGGGAAAATGTTTCTCCCATCCCCTCTAGTCCAGTACTATCACTGACTGGATATATACTTAAGTAATGCATGCCTGGAGTTAATAATTTAGAAATATAAGTTGATGTCCATGCTGCACTTTTGCCGGAGACAAGAATTTTCTTATCTTCTTCATTTTCATCTTCTTTATTGCCTTCATGATATCAACCAACACGAAAATATTTGAATAGTGTACCAGGATCTGGTGAATATATTTCGGTAGAAAAAGTCATTGTAACTCCTTCAGTAAATTCTTCAGGAATATAGAAGGCAATAATGGTGCTCTTATAACATTCGTAGATTGCTCCAACATCAATATAAGAATATTTATTAACATATTCTTTTATTTCAGACAAAGTATGTGTTCAGCTTGATGAGATTGGGTCGTCAGCGATTCCGGATTGAAATCTATGAGGAAGTTGTTTCGAAGGAGTAGGCGGCAACTCAGTCAAATTATTTAACTCTTCTTTAGTATAATCATACAAAACAGTTCCGTCTATATCATAAAATACAGCTGCTGCATTATATCTTGCTTGTTTACTTGAACCAGAAGAAATTGCAAGAATTTTATCAGGATAACTTCTAAAAGTATCCTCATCTGCAACAGCTACTCCTTTCGTAATAATTGCGTTTTTAATGAGATCTTTTGTCTCATTTAAATGATTTAATTGATCAACAACTGTTCCCATATTATACCTCCTCTCCGTTAATTTCTATAAGTAGAGCTTTAATATCTCCAACAAGTTCATCTGTATAATCTTTTGCAGTAGCTATTGCATCATCTATTGCAGCTTTTACTATTTTGTTTTGAACAGGATTTGTAGAAGTACTAGATAGTTCTGCGTCAACTGTAATACCTTCTCCACTTCCAGTTACAGTTATATCGCCACTTCCAAGAAGACTAACTCCGTTAATAGTTTTAATATTAGTGCCACTAGTTAATTTTTCTTGTAATTGTGTTTTTTTTGCCGTATATACAAATGATTCACCGTTATCTGTAGTAGTAATCACCAATGCTATTGTATATTGAAAAGGTTTACTAAGCAAGTTATCATAATTATTAAGGAAATGGAGTGTTAATGCTGTATCTCCATAATCAGTTCTTACACAGTAGTTAGTGTCTCCACGCGGTTCTACTAAAATAATCGGTTGTTTATTTTCAATTGCGGTTTTAACTTCTGCGAAAGTAACACCAGGATTAGTGAGTGTTCCTGAACCTCCCGTATCACTTGCTGGTTTAAAATCAACATCTGAATTGATTACAAGAACTGATTTTCCTAAATCAATAATTCCATCGTCATCAGGATTTTTGGATTCGCCGTTTACTTTTACACTGGTAACAGTACCAGCATTCTTCGTAAAACCTCATCCACTAACAGTAGAATCAGTAACCACAGAAGGAATTACAGGTTTATTTGTTAAATCGTTATATGATCCAGATTTAGCAACAGCTGCCAAACTATTATCTAACGCATTAAGACTATCTGTTGAAACAGCACCACCAATATCACTTACTGAAAGTGTTATATCACCACTTAATACTTTGTTGTTAATTTTTCTAGTATTAGGAACGTAATTGTTAAGAGTTCCAGATAAAGCGCTAATCGCTCTTTCGTTAGTAAAATATTTATTAGTAGTACCTTCTTTTACAGAATCTGTTGTAAGATTTGTTATTTTTGAATTTGCACCATCTATTTTATTTTCTAATGCCTCTAATTCTGAAATATTAGCTTTGTTAGTTAAACTATGTACAGTTCCATCTTCTTGAATAGCGGTAAACTCAATTGACGAAACGCCATCAACGTCAATTGTAGCAATCTTGTTACTATACGGATCTGCGAAGAAAATAAATTCAGATTGACTAGTAGTAATATTATCGGTAACTAGATGCTCAGTATCTACTTCAGATTTAAGTTCTTGTTTAGAAACATAATCCTGTTTAACAGTTTCTAGTTCAGCATCAAGTTGTGTTACTTGATCTTGAGTAGCTTTAGTATTAATATCTTTCTGAAGCTCGGCATCTGCAGCTTTATAAGCAATTTCTATTGCAGAATCAGCATCTTTATATGCTGCTTCAACACCATCAATTCTAGTATTAACTGATGTATTATTATTATCAACCTTTGTAGAAAGTGCGCTTACCGCATCTTTACTAGCTTTGGTATTGATAATGTTCTCAAGAACCTGATCCGTCTCTTCGAAACCATTTAAGAAATCAACTATCTCGTGTCACTTATTAAGATTTGAATCTGCATCTTCTTCAGTGCTAAAATAGTTTTCAATATCTTTAAGTCTCTCATCAACTCTTCCTCCAGCAACTTCTACCTCTTTTACATGTAAAAGACCTTCGGAATCAAGTTTCATACCAATATTGGTTCCATCAGTTATTGTGAACTCACCATCACTAGCCTGTACTCCTTCGAGTTTCTCTTCATTAATAGAAACTTTATTTTCAAGTACATCAACAGCATCATTAGTATCAGAAATACTTTTATTAACCGCAGTAAAATTACCAGCAGTTTCTGTCTTAAATGTTTCTAATGCAGCTTTGTCGTTAGCAACTTCTGTTTTAAGATTGCTAATTTCAGTAGTATGAGTACTAACTGTAGCATTAGTAGCAGTAATAGTGTTGTTAGTTGCATCAAGTGAAGTTTGATCGGCCTTCTTACCAATAAGTGTCGCTACATCTCCTTCTTTAATTGCAACATTAGTAGTTGTAATTCCAGACGCATCTATCTTAACGATAGTATTTGTACCATCTGTATATATAAGTTCACCACTATTATCATCAATGATTGGACTATCAGTTAAATCTCCGAATTTACCAGAAAACTCAGATTTATTTGACCAATATGTTTTTTCAGCAGAAGTAACAGTTTGATGCTCACGATCCTCAGTAAAATCAGCAAGTGGCGCATTCTTTTCTGCTTTATTTGTAAGTTTATGAGTGCCTGCTATGAATTCAACAGATGTAACACCTTCTGCATCAATTTTTGCAATTTGATTACCTTGCTCATCAGCAAATACAGCAGAACCAGTAGTATCGTTTATAATTGGAGCATTTTCAAGATCGTTATAATCTCCAGAAAACGCAGATGCTTCTAATCTAGTGATCTGATCCCGTACATAGGATTGATCTGCTTTTTCAGTAAGTTTGTGACCGTCTGCTTTAAACTCAACAGAAGTCACACCCTCACTATCTATAAGAACAATTTTATTACCACTTTCGTCAGCAAAAGAAACTGTTCCATCGTTATTGTCAGAGATAGGATTGTTAGTAAGATCGTTAAAATCAACCCCTTTTTTAATTGAATCTAGTTTGGTACCTACATCTTCCCCGTCTAAGGTAATGCTATCAACAACGATACCGGTGGTACTAAGACCACCGGGACCGATTGTTGCTACATTTTTACCAGATTCGTCAGTAATGTACGTTACGTCACCACTACTTTCGATATTTGGAAGATCAGTAAGTTCGTTATAACTAGTAGGAGCTATTTTAACTAATTTACCGTCCTTTTTAATGTTTATGCTCATTTTTTGTTTATTTTTGTTATTTATATATTTTTTTTGAACAAACTTGAATAAATCAAATAAGTTCTTTGGAAGGGAGATTTTATTTTAATATCTTTTTATGATATTGTAAAATAATCCCCTAATTTATTAGAATCTGTACTCCAATTAAATGCAGCATTATTT
>JAEIGA010012366.1_pt1 | contig 12956 bp, 19 predicted proteins | sample 9270691 | NCBI WGS metagenome assembly JAEIGA01 (sample SAMN17057246, study PRJNA624740) | gut metagenome | biome: biome; isolation source: fecal sample | host: Bos grunniens | place: China: Xizang | collected 2019 | reverse complement strand
TATTAAGTTAGATAACAATAACCCCGTTATCGTCAACTTATCACTGTCCATCAGTGAGTGCTAACAATAACAGGGTTATGGTAATGAGTTATGAATATCTCTTATTAAAATATCATTTGTGATTGATCATGTCAATCAATAACCGAAGAACTTCCCAAGCTGACCACACATAAACTGACCAAGTAATTTATAACCATCATCAGTAAAGTGTGTGCCATCTGTAGTAAGTCCTGCAGCTATCGTACCGGTAAACTGGTTAATTGGTGAACATTCCATATCTATGAACGGTATATTATATTTTGCTGCGATTCCTTTAAGTCCTGCATTGACATCAGCAAGTCTTGTTGACCATGTACCATTCTGCTTTGTAGTACCGCAGATCACTAACTGCACTTGTGGATTCTGTGAGTATATATAATCAATGCACTGATATACACATCCAAGCATTGTTGCATTTGTAGTATCATCTACAGTACCTATAACTACAGTATTATCAGAAGCATCGTTGATACCAAAAGCAAGCGTAATAAGCGCAGCATCTGTAATATCTGTTGCTTGGATAGTAGTAAGAGCCGGAACACCGTATGCTGTTGTCTTATATCCCTGTCCACCTATAGCCATATTATATGCAATTAAGCCATGAATTTTTCCAAAAATTCCAGGCCAGTCATATGGTGATTGTGTAGAATCTGCGTGATTGCCTCTGCATATTGAGTCACCAAAAGCAAAATATTTATTGCTTATATAAGCTGATGGCCATGATGTATCGAATCTGATCCAGTCAGTAAATGGAGTATCAGTATCCAGAACGAATCTGAAAAATACTTTTGATGTTGCAGAGAAATACATCTGTGTAATGTGATTAACTCCACCGCCAAAACCTGGAATGTTAAATAATGTACCACCATTAATATCCGGAACATCTGTAACATTCCCGAGAGTAACATCAGTAGTATCAATGTTATAGCTTCCGAATTTAGTTGCATTATTCAGGCTTCCGCTTGAATACTTGCCATTTTTCTGATATGTATTGCTGAAATCATAAGCAGAAAATGCAGTATTTGCTCTGGTATTGATTATCAGTTTTACTCCATCAGTAGCTACAAATATAAAGCCTCCCCACTGTGTTGGCGTTGTTGTTCCGTGATTACCTCTGGCAATAACATTATTGCTAGCATCCAGAACGAGATAATTTGAGCACCCGGTACCATAAGCAAAAGCGGATATTCTAAATATTTTACTGTTGGTTGCATTTAGCTCATAGCATGTCCAAGATCCACTTGGAAAATAAGTGCCGGTATCATCGTAATATCCAGCTTGTGTGACATAATCTTTGAATGGACTTTGATAAAATGAATCAGCTCTAAGTGCAATATTTATATTTCTTATCAGATCTCCGGTGACTTCTGCATCTGCAGCTGCTCCTGATACTGTTAAAGATGTATCAACAACTGGAGTAGTAGGCTGTGTAATATTATCTGCAAGCCATGCTGCTGTTTCGCGGGCGATAGTAGGATCCACAACCTGATTAAGAGTACCATCTGCAGCCATAACTCTTAATGCGTTTAATACTTCGTCTGAAACATCCAGATTAGCAAAATAGTTATCAATGAAATCCTTATATGAAGCCCATTCTGCTTTAGTATTTGCCCATTCATCCTGCATTTCACGCATGATCTTGATTATCTGATCAAGATTTAATTCGTGAAAATTAGAATAAGGAAACTGCTGAAAAATACCCATTCTTATTCACCCTCTTCCCATACAACGCTGCCTGTAGGCTCCACAACTGTACCGTCATCCATTATTATTTCTCCTTTTACATCGATATTTCCATTATCAATATCGATATAGAACTTAAAATACGCACTGTTGTTCAGTCTTACACCGAATTCCATGTATAGCACCTCCTAATATACCATTAAACAAAAACGTTTTTTAAATGATTCTGTTATGAATCTGATAATACTGAAATCTGCGATATCTCTTTCTTTCTGGATCAGATCCTGCGTCGCTGTTACTCCGATATTGCCGGTTCTTACCTGATGATCAGAAATAACATTACGGTCTGAATTGCTCCAGTTCTGTGATTCATTGAATCCCATAACACTATGTGTTACAGTACTGTCATTTTTAATATCTGCGTCAACATTCCATAAAGGATTGTATTCTGCCATCTGTGTAGCAAACATTTTACGCCATGTATCCTGTTCTGCAGCACTCCATACACCGATAGCAATTTTCATTGTATCAATGCTGGAGTACAGGAGCTCAAGTTCTGCACAGTTCAGCAGGATGCTCTGGATCACTTTATTTTTATCTACGACATGTACGACCTGATTTTTATCCGTATAGGTAGGAACATCCAGCCCATCGAACAGAGTATTATCATATTCATACATTCCCATTATCGACAGCCACATTTCCTGTTACCTCCGCTTTATATCTAAAATCAACTGACATATTCAGCCCAAAGAGCTCATTAGCTTTATCCAGACCATCTCTGATAGTTTCAAGCCAGAGTGATGCTTTTGTTTTAGTGTCAATGTTGTTTGCTTCAACTTCATTGTCAGTAACTCCGGATTCCTTTGCCATATTTACGTTTGGGATACCAACCTCCGTACAGAATCGGGCATCTATTTTAGTCATATCCTCCAGAATATCCTTTGCAATGTAGTTCTGTTTCAGATTATTCTGGAACGTATCCCATGCAGGAGATCCATCTTCTGTAAACAGTTTTCGATCTGCGAATACTGCAGGATTCCCCTGATTCATCTGATCATACATTTTCTTGAATGATTCAGCGACAGTTTTATCCTCACATGCGAATACATAAGCCAGCTTGCTGTTTACAAGATTTACAGCCATTGATTCAGTACAAAGTGACAGCAGATCTGCATAATAAGATACGATATCCCAGCAGCTGCCATAGTCCGGCTGCATGCGCACCAGTGCGCACTCTGTGCCAATTCTCGGAGTAAGATTGCCCCTGATCAGAGGATTGGCTATATTCACATGGGTAGGTCTGTAAAAGACATCATAACCATACAGACTGCAGTGCTGCGGAATCACTCCGAATTTATCAGTTTCAACGATTGCGACAAAACCAAAACAGAACAGCGTATACAGAAAATAATCTTTGCTCCATGTTTCAGGGATCCCCTTGAATTCAAACACGCTGATTATCTTCTGGATCAGATACCTCTTAAAATACCATGTTGTGGCATTTTCCTGCGAGTGTACTGTTGACGGTTTTATTTTGGAATTGTAACGATTTATAAAATCATAATTATAAGTATTATTCATTTTATCAATTCCTCTTCCCTATGCCATAGAGCTCTTTTATATAACCATAATTTACGTTTCCACCATGGAGAGCCTCCACCATTCGGGTTATATATGAATCCTTGAAAAACATAACCACCGTACCCATAGGAGCCATCCATTCCTATATAGTGAGTAGCTCTGAAATAATATCCGTTGTATGCGGATTCAGATACCAGACATCGGTTATTTACGGTATCTATTTCCTCTACTACGCACACATGACCATCCCCGGAGAATTGTCCATCTGCATAGCACGCAATTGCACCCAGAGCAGGTTCCTGTCCTCGTTCATATCCATCAGCGGTATGCCCCCACCAGTCCTCTGCATTTCCTGTACTTAAATTTGGTCTATTACTGTAATCATGGGAGGAATCTCCTACCTCCCAAAATCTTCCCCAGGCATAACACGTACAGTTAGGCAGACCATACCCGGCAAGATAAAAAGGATTACGAGAATACCAATAAGGATTCCCCATCATTCCCTGACTTGTTAATCTCGGTACGTATGGATCTGGCATAACTGTATTAATATCCTCCTATTCATAATAGAAACCCGATTCGAGATAATTCCTGATCATGGAATCTTCTGCACTGGTTCCATTAGTTGTAACATCTCCATCCTGAATAAGCATGTACCCTGACAGATTGTTTATCTGTCTGACAGCACAAAGCGGTCTGCCATTATGAGTATTATCATCTGCAACAGGTCTGAAAAACTGGTGATCCAGTTTCACAGATCCCATTCCTGAAGCAAAACCTCCTGTGGTTCCAACTGTGCTGCATCTTGGTGCCATTGAATGGACAGCATTACCAACACCTGACATGGATCCTATGAAACCGCCGACATTACCTGTCAATGCAGATCCTACTGCCCCTCCAACAGTTCCCAGGATCGAGCTTGCTGCACCGACATAATCCCTTGTAACACTGGATAAAGATATCGGAACACCAAGCTGCGCTTCTACTCTGTTTAGTACGATTCCATTGCAGGTAATAGTCATTATCGCTTTGCCGGTGATTGGATCTATACGTATTCCTGCAGTCAATGAAGATGCATTGCATGTGACACTTGTATCGATCTCAATAGTTCCAAAAGGCGGGAACGTCAGTGTAAGATTTGTAAATGGAGCAGAATTCACATAATTGCCACGACTGTTAGTATCCGGGTGTTTTTTAATGGTGAATGTATATGATTTATTGATATACGGAGCTTGCGCTATTTTATACCCTGTGGCTCCGGTATCCCAGCTATATGCATATACAACTGCTGCGGATCCTATGTTGCTGATATCACTTAATGACACAGGGAGTGCCATGCATGATTTGACATACTGTATAGGATCGACCAGAGACAGCTGCAATGCTTCAGAAGCATCTGCAGGATCAAAACCATTTTGTGCGTTTATGATATATGTATAATCCTGCAGATTATCACACATTGTTGCAATGGCTCCGGATGACATTCCATAATAAGCCAATGATCCCATATTCCCGGCTCTGGAAACAGTTCCCACAATAAAACATATATTATCCCACCAAGGATTGCTTATTGATGTAGAATCGAAGCTGCAGCCGGTTTGTGCAGGGTATAGCGTATCTATGATATCTCCATCCTGCGCACCTGCAGCACGCAGTATATATAATGAAGATCCCCCTATCGCTGTTTTATATGTAGCGAGAACATCTACTTTTAAAGAAGCTGTCCAGAGAGACTGATTGAAATACCATTCCTCAATGAAATAGTATCTCTCAAATGCAGGAATATAAGCGTAATTATACTGGGATGGATCGCTGGTAAGTCCTAAATCAAAAGACAACACCGGATGCATTATTCCTGATCCGCTTTTCAGAACACATGAAAACTGGGTACCGGTTCCGGTAGGCTGTTTTGTTGAATTGTCTCTTTTTGCTAATGTATATAAATTTACATAAAAACTCATTTTATATACCTCAAAGGCTCCGGATTTTTAAGCATGAAGCCCCGGAGCCTGCTCAGATAGGAGAGCACTAGTCAAGAAGCAGAACGATGCCCTTTTCTGTGAAATCATTATACCATCTATCAGTGAAGTGATAGAAGTTATTCCAGTAAAGACCTTTTGCGTTCATTGGTGTAACTGCAGATGTTTCATCTACTACAGTATATCCAAGAGCATCCCTGTCGAAAATAACACCAAGCAGGTTAGTGATATTCTGCGCTGCAGCAGTATCAAATGTTCCGTCAGCTTTCATATATACCGGAGTAACATTCAGAGTCATCGGGCTCTGGATGCTCTGCCAGAAGTTTACTGCTTCTACATCTGCATAGTCGATGAACTCAGGATGGAAAGATCCGGAAAGAACTCTCGAACGAAGCTCATTGATGATTGGAGCATACATATATACTTTCTGATCAACATATGGAGTGTGCCTGTTTACTTCCTTACCTGTAACATTGATCTGGAATTCCTGTGATCTTTCTGTCATCAGGCTGGTAAGTGTAGCAACTCTGGCAAACAGCCATTTGCAGAAATCTCCAAAGTTAGCAGGATCATAAACTGTTGTAGCTGTCAGAGGTGGCGTGATACCTGTTTCAGTATTGTACTCTGTCAGTGCATGGATAACTCCATTGCTCTGCGATACCTTTGCACCGATAAAGTTTCCGATCGTCATCCTTGCGATAGACTCATGGCACTGCTCGATCATGTCCATGATATTCTGAGTTACCATAGCAATGAATCTGCCGAACTCTGCAGGACCGGAGAAAGGGTTATCAAGCTGGTTCTTGAAGATCGTCACACTCTTTTCATATACATTAGCACCATAGAAGTTGGTCTGCAGGATATTAGGCTTGTTTACTTCATAATGATCGATGCTCTGACCATCCACCAGTGCGAAATGCGTATCAGTATCCCAGTCTTTGTCTGCGATGGACAGTTTGCGAACGATAGCTCCCCACTGCTCTTTATCCATCTTGATACCACCGAATTTACGGTTATATGGACGGATGCTGAAAATGGTTCTAGAAACCATCTGGGTGATGGCACCCATTACAGGATCATATCCTGCCTGCAGTACTGTTGTTGCTACAGATACAAACTGTGAAGTATTGATTGGAGCTGCAGCAGTCTCGCCTGTTACCTGTTTGCGGATGTTGTTCAGAATAGCAGCAGCATCCTCAAAGCTCATTGTGTTAACACTCATTTGTTATACCTCCATTAGTTTTTCTTTGTAGGATTGATAATATTCGCCAGAATATCCTCCGGCTCGTTGTGATCATCCTGCAATCTGGAATTCATGATATTCATGGCAGTAAGCTCTTTACGCATTTCTGCAAACATGGCTTTGACCTCTGTCATGATTGAATCCATGCTTGGAGCCGGTTCTGGTTCCGGAGCTGGTTCAGGTTCCGGAGCCGGTTCAGGTTCCTTTGTGTCCATCTGCAGGATCTCTTCACGGGAATACCCCGCATCCAAAAGTTTAATTATTTCATTGTAATTCATAGCAGCCCTCCTATTTTAGCCCTATTTAAATAACCTGTTTATATTCCACTGAACAAGATCATAATCCTTGCCCAGTTTTTTAACTCGTTCCTGTCCTGTGCCGTATTTACCATCCAGAGTTTCATTTGTCAGTTTTACGATCTGATTCACTCTTTTCTGAATAAGTCCATAATCATAGCCTGCATTAGTCAGGGCTGTCATGCGATGTGGCCATGTTCCCCATTCACCCTGCAGTACCTCTTTTACTACATCATCCACTGGCTTAAGTGGTATGGTATCCGTATTTATTTTTTCATAGTGCGGTGTAACAAAGCCCCGGATATATTTTCCATTTAGGGGCAGTGTTCTTCTTTTTACCTTGTTGCTGTAATTGCCCTCAATTACTGTTATCTTGCCATCCGTGACTTTTTCCACGATTCCTATATGATCAGGCTGGTTCTTATTTTCTGTTTTAGGTTTAGTGTCATCCCAGTCATACAGGATCCAGTCTGCCTTTTTAGGAGTAAATGAATCTTTTTCAACCCAGATACCCATTTTCTTTGCTTTAGTAATAACATAGGTGCATGCAGCCGATAAAGGAAAATACTCTTTTGCTGTCTTTTTACCGAAAGCCTGAATAGCACAGGCAGTGACAAATTCACTGCACCACGGATCTGATTTGTGTGCAGTATATCCGTCAGGCTTTACGCTGTTGAAATAGTGCAGTATATCCGCATGTGCAGTGCTTCCGCCTACAGTGCCGATATATGATTTAGCAACACTGATTATTTTATCTCTTGCTGTCATTTTAACTCTCCCGGTTTACTATGATCTGTATCAGTTCTTTCAGGCTTGCAAGCACGCTGGTGTTGTCCTCAATGGTTTTCCTGAGATCGCTGATCTCGTCTTTATGTCTTTCTTCATTTTTATTTACCATCCAGAACATCGCTGCAGCTGCCACGATTGGAAACCCTAAAGACGCAATAAGCTGTCCTATAACTTGAACATCCATTCATATCACCTCATACAATATAGGAGGGCTGCATAGTACGCTGGCAGGCGTGTGTCCATCCTTCCGGGATTTGCCTCGGACAGCAGCCCTCTTGTTAACGATAATATATTATTATCTCTATACAGTATATAATTCAAAGAGCGATTTAGTCAACATATTTTCGAATGTGACATTATTTCTCATATATGCTGAATACAGGATCAGGCCGTATTTTTTCTGATATCGTTTCAGGCCTACTTCATCGGACTTGAAACTGTCAGCGGTTCCGGTTCTGTGTTCAGATACATAATATTTTCTATTTGCTTTATGCTTATATATGGATATCTCCCCAACAGTGCATAGCAGTTTAAACTCTTTCAGACCTTTAGATTTAATATCATCTGTGCTGTTATATGAAAAATCATTTGCCAGTGCCATCTCTGAATAGGCTCCGGATGTGATCCTGTAAAGAGCAGTATCTGCCTTTTTCTTGCTTATCTGCGATTTACCAAGTAAAGCTATCAGGATCCCACGTTCTTTATTGATATATAGCTCCTGTCCTTTATTCTGCATGCGTTCACATATTCCAACTAAACCAAGCTCCAAAAATATGGCATTTGCTATATTAAAAGCATTTGCAAGACATAAAACCTGTAACGCATCTTTACCCTGCAGCTCTCTGTTTCTGTTGATAGTTTCATACGCATTTAAAAATGCGGAGCCCTCATTCTTTAATGCTCTCTCATGCCGTTCCGGAATAAACTCATCATATAAAAGCAGCTTTACATCACTGGCATCAAAACCACGCATATTAGAAATAGTAGATAATGCACAAGTATAGCCTAGTGTTTTTTCTTCCAGATCTTCTCCCTGATCCTCATAGATAAGAGCATTATATTTACTGATTGATTTTACATTGATATCTACGCCCAGATCTGTGCAGATGGTTTTATATGGATTGAACTCGGGCTTATTTATCAGGTCGCATTGTGCCTGTGTTCTTCTCATAAGCATAAAGCGTATATCATTGATATACGCTGTTTTTAATGCTCCGTAGGTTTTGCCGGTTCCACGGCCTCCGATTATAAAATTGAATGGCAGCTTGTATGATAGTATCTTTTCTACATCCAAGTACCCACTACGTAAGTATATTGACATAAAATTCATCCTCCGGAATATCATCCCACCAGCAGTGTCCTATTGGACATAGTGAGCTGTCCGGCTCATCTTCCCATATCTCAATAAGTTCCTGCTTTGCAAGTATCATATCTTCATAATCTGGCATCAGTCTAACCTCCTCACTCTGAATGAGTACCCATCTCCCCACTGGTGCTGCAGGATCCTTAGCACGGCCTCGGCAGCATCGTGTGAAAATTCTCTGATTCTGAAATGCTTATTATCTGTGAACCAATAATCATTTTCATAACTGGTGCCTTTAACATGCACCATGATCCCGTATCTGTGTAAATTATTAGCCATGTTTCCTCCTAAAGCAAAGAGCCGGCATTGTACCGGCTCCTGCTGTCCTTATCTATTCAACACTGCATGTGATGAAATTCCTGCCGGCTTTGCTCTTGCCGGATGTTACCTTGATCATCCCGACATCATCACCAAAGAATTTAGTGATATCCTTGAACTCTCTCTGAAATACTCCGGACACTGTGCCGAACATCTCGCCGTCTGTTGTCTGGATCGTCAGGATCTCCCTGATCTCACCAGTCCTGCTGTCTGCGTCTGTGTAGGCGATCCATGCAGCTACATCCAGTACGCTGCCATCTGCGTCAGACATCTTCTTAACGTCCGGGCTTTTCATCATTTTGTAGATCGTTCTCTGATCAAGTTCCTGCGGAAATGCTTTGATAAGTTCCATAGTCTACTCTCCTTTATTTTATAGTAATAGTTTTAACTGTTACAGTGTAACCCTGTTTGCGTCTGCGGTCTACAAAGTGCATAGCTAAGTCATACTCAGAAAATATGATCTTCTCTAGCACTTTGTTTCCGTCTGATACCTCTATAAAGTAATTCATTTGAGACCTCCTATCTGCTCTGTATTAACTTACAATAGTATTGTACCATAATCTATTTAATCAGGTCAAGCCATATTGCAGGATGGCTTAATATTCTTTTATATTCTCCGGTAACACCTAAAGTATAAGTGCTCTCTCTGATCAGTACATTGGATGTTATTTCCAGATCATGTCCGTCAATATTTACCTTAATAGGTTTCCGGATATCGTTATAGATTGATTCTGTTCCTCCGGCCTTATAAAATGTAAATCCCTCTTTGAATGATTCAAGGCCTCCACGCTCAGCAAGCTCTTTTGCTCCCTTGCTTTTACCACAGCCAGCTACTGTGATGTGCAGCTGTCCTGCAGGATCCTCATAAGCATATTTTTTAGCTCCCATCGTAATGAATCGTTTATATGCTCCCTCATAGTCATAAAGACCTAAATAATACTCTTTACCATTCCGATCTGTAGCGACACCTCCATTTTTTATACTGTCCTTTTTTCTGGACTTGTTGTACTGATCAAATGATACTGTGCCGTCATCAATGAATTTTACGCTGTCAGTATCACAATATACAAAATTATCGCCTGTCATGTTTATTGCGATCTGCAGCTGCTCCCGAGCTCTGGCAGTTGTCCACACTCCCCACGCATAACAGATAAATGCCTTTTGTATCGTCTTGTTATATAGTTCCTGATCAGATAACTCGTCATCGAATTTAAATTGATCATTTTCATACAGGATGTTACGCTTGCAGATATCCTGCACCGACATTCCATATATGCTGTTTAATTTAGCTTTTGAGAGCATGTAAAACAATTCCTGTTCCTTTATGCCTTTAAGCTCTGTTTTATCCTGATAGTATTTCCCTATTACATCACGGAGTGCTTTCGGCAGTCTCCCATAACGGCAGTGATAAAAATCATGGATCGCTGCAGCATCAAATTTATATTGATGGAGTATGATCTTAAAATCTATATCAGTTAGTGAGATCTCCAGAAAGTCAGCCCACAGGATACGTCCGTTATCATTATAATGATGTGTAAGGTTCCTGCATTTGTGCTTCGGTATATATGGACAGCCATCCATAGGATCCCGGAGCCGAATATTTTTAAATGATACCCGGAGCAGGCAGGCTCGTTTCTGCTTGAATATCTTTCTACATGCTCTCTCAATATCTATATCATTCTCACGGATCCATGGAGACATAGGGAAAAGCTCATTGATCATTACATCCGGATAGCTGCTTACTCTGTCATAACTGCTTACGTTCTCCAGTATTTCTTCTGCATAATATCTATTCCCATGAGTATTACCTCCGCGAAATGCACTTTTAAGAAGAGAGTATATTTCATAATCAGGTAACATATTTTTAAGCTCTCCCCGGTTAAAATGTCGCATTGCCTCTTTGCAGTCTCTGCGTACAAAGCCTGTTGATGTTAATGGAATTGTATAGAAACTGTCATGCTCTATGGTAAAATATACCTTTAATGCTTTAACAAGTGATTCTACATCAGTAATACAATATTCCAGTTCCTGATCAGACAGATCTGTCCACGGATATCTGATTTTACTATAATCATAATCCTCACCGGACAGCTTCTCTTTTACTCCCATCTTTTTGGTAAATGTTGCCAGATTCATATTAGTAAGAAGATAGCTGCATCTGAACTCCATGTGATCCATCATCTCACATTTAAGTACTTTTCTAGGCTGGATGCAAAATACTTCTTCCGGAGTAAATCCATATACTCCCTTGATGAAACTGAATTCATATGAGAGGTTATGAACGTATACCATGAGATATTCATCCTGTTCAAGCTGTTCCGTCAGTCTCTCGCAAAATATCAGCCATTCAGTCCACTCTCTGCCTATGATGGTATAGTCCTCAATCTGAAATTGCCATATATACATAAAGGCTTGCTGGAGCTCCAAATCGTTAGTACTCTCAATGTCAAAAGCACAGAAAAGATCCTTGTACTTGCGTTTATTTTCACGCTTGCCCTGATTCCCTCTTCTGCGCTTCTGGCATGGAGTATTTTTTATTATTGAATAGTCAAATGTATCAATATTGTAAATCATGACCACTTCTTTATTAATTTATCAATTCGTGACTGTGAAAATTCTTTACCTCCCGGAGATCTCCGGAGCTTTTCCATCTTATCCAGATTGCTTGCGAATAAATCAAAGTTCTCTTTCAATTTATCTGCAGGGATATTCAGTCGCTGACCCTGCTGCAGGACATCCAGTGCATCACCTGAGTCAAATAATTTTTCACTGTATTGCTCCCGTAGATAGTCCATGTAATCAATCATCTGATTGATATCCTCATTTGTTTCTACAAGATCCCCATATCCTTTTTCAGACATAGTCTCTCTGAATTCATTCATGAAACGCTTCTGACCGGTTACAGTAGTCCTCGGAGATCGGAGAAATTTCTGTACATCTGCAAGTGCTGTTGCCATATCTATTTTGTCTGTGTCCTTTATCTGTTGAATAGTTGGAAACATTGACCTTGATTTACCGTAGCCTGCAGCAGTCAGTCGCTGGATCCGCTTATTTGCTATGCTGCGGAATTCAGAATACATTTTACGCAATGTTGATTCTGGAGCAGTGCGGATCTGACTCTGTTTTAAAAATTCTCTCATCGTTCTAAATATGCCTCCTCTACAATATGCTTATAAACAAGCTCTTTTATCAGTCTGCTGGCATTAGCTGTTTTAGCTGTCAGATACCAGTGTAACATTGCGTCATATTCATCAAGCATATTAAACTTGATGTTTACCTGTTTGTACTTGTTCTTCTGGTACTGCCAGGAGCTTTTCTTTTTCTTTTTATTCTCCATCATTTCCCTCCATCATCTCTAATAATTCCTGATATACACAGTTATCACATTTATGTACGTACCCTGACATACTCACACATGCAGTGATAGCAACACCGATCAGTAACCCTACAAGAAAAAACAAAATATCGATTAAACTAAAATATAACATCCTGATCACCTCCTAAATTATTGTACCATAATTTTAGCACTTGCACCGGACATTGTAAAATGATATTTTATTAAGAGAACATATTTCTTTATTCGTTTTCATCGCATAACTCCGTTATTGTTAGCACTCACTGATGGACAGTGATAAGTTGACGATAACGGGGTTATTGTTATC
>JAEIGA010012365.1_pt1 | contig 12956 bp, 12 predicted proteins | sample 9270691 | NCBI WGS metagenome assembly JAEIGA01 (sample SAMN17057246, study PRJNA624740) | gut metagenome | biome: biome; isolation source: fecal sample | host: Bos grunniens | place: China: Xizang | collected 2019 | reverse complement strand
GGCCTGTTCGGTCACAGCGGAGACGACGAAGTCTGGACAGAAGGCACTAAAGCCATGCTCGACGACATGCACAAACGCAAGATCGACATGGCCGACGAAATCTTCGTCATCAACGTCGGCGGCTACATCGGGGAAAGTACCCGCAATGAGATCGCCTACGCCAAGTCACAGGGAATCACCGTGCGATATCTGGAAAAGCCCTGATATTTTTTAAGAATATCACTGATATTATTATATTTGCACAATACGGTGCCGACTTAGGGCTTAATCTTAAATCCAGACCTATGAAACTTTTCAAAAACGCATTGATTTACGACGGAACCGGAGCTGAAGCCTTCAAGGGTGATATTCTGGTAGAGAATGAAAGATTCGTAAAGGTAGAAGAAGAAATCTGCCCTGAAGTGGGCTGGGAAGTAACCGACCTTAATGGGCTTTCAGTTGCTCCCGGATTCATTGATGCCCATTCGCATAATGACTGGTTCGCCATAAAAAATGAGCCTCAGAAGTATTTTGAACCGTTCATCCGGCAGGGAATCACATCTTTTATAACCGGAAACTGCGGACTGTCAGCCGTCGGTTTTGAATCAGATTCGCCACATGTGGACAAGGTGGGTGGAGGACTTTTCACCTATGCCGAGACCACCGGCGTGTACCCTGGTGTTTCGGAGTTCTTTGAAGCCGTGGACGGTAATTCTCCTTGTAATATTGCTGTTCTTGCCGGACATTGCAGCGCCAGAGCCAGCGTGGCCGGATACGAAAACAGGCCGCTGACAGAAGCAGAGCTCGAGAAGATGCTGGGCATAATGGAGAAGGCACTGAAGGAAGGAGCTTGCGGACTTTCTTTAGGACTTATGTACGAACCTGGCATATATGCCGGTATGGAAGAGCTCAAGGAGGTTGCAAGACTTTGCGAAAAATATGACAGACCTATGACCGTGCATCCAAGAGCATGCTCCGCTGTGTCCATGACCTATCCCCTTCTTGGGCGACCGCACCTGCTCAGAGCCTTGGACGAACTAGTGGAAATAGCTTCCGGCACCAGGATGAAGCTTCATTATTCACATGCAATCTTCGTCGGAAGGCGATCATTCCGTTGCAAGGACGAGCTCCTCGACATCCTTCATGGCTTGAAGGACAAAGGAGTGGACATTGGATTTGATATCTACAGCGAGCTCCTTGGTGTCTCTGTCATTACCGTTGTTCTCCCAGCCTGGTATCAGGCACTTTCCCCATCAGAGAAGAGGCATTGGTTCAACAAGCTGAAACTCAGCATATTGATCAGGGCGACAATTATCCTTCTCGGATTCGGTTGGGACGATATACAGATAGCATACATAGGTCCGGGATATGAAAAATATGAAGGCAAAAGCGTGGCACAGATCGCAAAGGAAATGGGCAGATCATGCCTTGACGCCTACCTCGACCTTTGCGAGATGAGTGACTTCAAGGGTAGAATCAATATGGGGCCCTACAGCACTCCCGAAATCATAAGCGAACTCTCGAAAGATGACCGATGCCTCTATATGACCGATGCCTGGGTCGAGGATCACGGAATCCAGAATCCGGCAATCTACGACTGCTTCCCTAAGTTCCTCAAGTTCTCACTATGCGGTACCGGTGACACTATGCCGAATACTATCAGAAAGATGACAGGAGCCGTTGCTGAAAGATTCTCCATCAAGGAGCGAGGGCTGATCAAGCCAGGATACTTTGCAGACCTCACTGTCTTTGACGAAACGAAACTTCGCGAAGGTAAGCCGGATCAGGAAAAGTCGTTCGGCATAGAGAAGGTGTACATCAACGGCATAAAGGTACTGGACGGTGATACTATTGACTCAGAAGCAATCAAGCACTCAGGTAGAGCGATGAGGGCATAAATCAGCACAGATTTCTGCATCAGGACTGTCACTGACTTTCTTTCTTCCCGAATATCAAAAGGTTGTCGATAGTAAAGTTGATGATGCCGGAAAAAACCATGGCTATCAGATTACACAGGACCACATCCCAGCCGGTGAATCTTTCTATAAGGAGAAGGGCTCCCAGTCTGAGCAGAAATACGGCGGACCCCGACAGGACATAGACTGCGTAAAGCTTGAAGAATCTGCGCACCGATGCGTCCGGACGCTTCCTTGTCCTGTCTTTCCATACATAGAAATATGATATGGTGAAATTGACGGCAAGAGCACATTGGAACGAAATTGCAGGAGATATCACATATTCTCCCCAATATCCTCCGGTAAAGACAAAATCGGATATCAGCCAAAGCACAAGCGTATCGACCAATGTTCCGATTACGCTTGTACCTGCAAATTTGATATATCTGACCAGAAGCCTCAGCATATGGCTAATCCCTTTTCGGCATAGGATCTATCTCAGCATAGCCTTTTATGTCGCTTCTGACAGTCGTCAGGTGCATCAGGGCCAATATGATGATAATCAGGATACCTATATAATCCAATGCTCCCAGCGTGAAGTCATGACCACACAACGTGAAACTATGCGTGAAATCGCGAAGAGGACGGATCAGAGCGAACAAGGTGTTGATGATTATCATGATGATTCGGAATTCAGTAGGTCCCATGCAGGCATATGTCAGCTTGAATTCCTTCTTCAGGTGTGCATTGATACTGACATTGATGGTCATCAGAAAGTACATTACCAGTGCAAGCAGTGCTATCTCCAGATGTATCAGTCCGGAAAGACCGACACCTACGAATATAATCACTTCGTTGATGGCATCTATCGTATGGTCCAGGTAATAGCCGTAAATCGGCCTCTGGAGCTTGCGTACTCTGGCAAGAGTTCCGTCCAGAGAGTCTCCGTACCAATTGATTACGAAGCCCAACGAACTGAGCCACAAGAAATTGATATTCCATGCTGATAGGATATATCCAGCAGCTATCACCACTGCGCCGAATACCCCTATATATGTCAGAATATCTGAGGTCATCCATTTTGGCTGGCGCTCTGCAAGCCATACCAGCACCTTCTTTTCAAGCGCATTCAGGACCGATGTCTGTATCCTTACTGCATCTGCTTTATTGTTTTCCATCTCAATATTGATTATAAACCTTATTCCTCAAAAAGATACTGAACCGGGCGAGGTCCGTAAACTCAGCCTGAATGTCTGGGGAGATGATTTCTCCTATTGCAATCCTCTGTCGCTTTCCCCTCTTGTTAAAGACCTCAGGAACAAGGCGCAGCAGCCTCAGTCTCCAGTCAACAAGTCCCAGTGAATAGTAGAAATTTGAATTTCTGTCGAGGAAATGCACAGGAACGATCGGCACATTCAATTTCTTTATCAGCCTCATGACCGGTTCCTGCCATTCTCTGTCTCTGATGCAGCCGTCTTTAACACTCAGGTCCGATACCGCCCCGGACGGAAAAAGTCCCAGAACCCCGCCGGAGCGGATATGGGCCAGCGCTTCCTTTACACCTTGCAGGCTGTCTTTTGTGGGAACCGCACGCTCCTCCCCGGTAGGTGTGACACAGATGAAATTATCTTGCAATGCTTCTATCCTGCCGAGGAATTTGTTAACCATCACTTTAAAGTCGGGTCTTATGTGACCGAAAAGATCCACCAGCATCACCCCGTCTATATGTCCGTATGGATGGTTGCTGATGGTAATGAAAGGGCCGTGAGGCAGATGCCTGAGCACTTCCGGATTCAAAATCTCATATTCCACTCCTATTTCTTCAAGGACAGCCCGGGCGAAGTCCGGTCCCTTGATTAATGAATTACGTTCATACAGGTCGTTCACCTTATCGATGGACAGCATCCGCATAAGCGTCCTGCAAAAAGCGTTGCCACACCTTCCGCGAAACAAAGGCGTCGCTTTCTCCAGTTCGTCCAATGTGAGCAGCTGCGACGTTCTATAAGACTCTCTCATATAACTGAACTTAAAACCAACTGACGGTCTATTGTATTATCGGCCTGGGAACAAATCCAAAGATTATGCAAAAAGAGCAAAAATGAATATATTTGTGCCATGGAATATCTCTCAAAACAACGATACGACGAGATTGCGTCCGAGCTGGATCACCTTATAAATGTGGTCTACCCCAAGATCAGGGAGAATCTCGCAGAGACCAGCGCACAGGGAGACCGCAGCGAGAATGCGGGATACCGCGAAGCCAGACGAAACCAGGCGAAGACGATAAGCCGCATCCGGTTCCTGCAGAAGGTGCTGGAGCATTCCCGCGTGATCGACACCGCAGCCCTGCCCAAAGACAGAGTCTGCCTTCTGAGTCTGGTGGAATTCACCAACCTTTCCACAAACACCCGGATGAAATTCGAAATAGTCAGCCCCCACGAGATGAACCTCGAGGCAGGAAAAATTTCGCTGAAGTCACCGATCGGGGCGGCACTGATGGGCAGGAAAGCTGGTGAAACAGTCGAGGCCAAAGTTCCCTCAGGAACACTGCTTCTGAGAATTGAAAGCATCACATTTCCGTAAAACGATATCATTTAATTATGAGACATTCACATACACTTCTGGCGGCATGTGCCGCAGCATGTATGGCATCCTGCACCAATACCACGCAGGAGGAATTCATAGATGGAGTAACCCTGGCATTGAATAACGCAGGTGAGGTCCGACTGGAAAACTTTCAGTGGACACGCACGCCTCAGGCATACAATGCAGACGGGGATACCCTTGCCATTACAACAGCTCCACACACAGACCTTTGGCAAAGAACCTACTATCATTTCCGCAATGACAATGCTCCTGTCCTGCAGATGAAGACCAAGGAGAAGTATTTCAGCTTCGTTGTGAAGACTGATTTCACTCAGAGCCACCACCGTTTCGATCAGTGCGGTATTGTAATGTACCTGGACAGCGAGAATTGGCTGAAAGGATCGGTGGAATTCGAAAATGATGACTTCCAGCATCTTGGAAGCGTCGTAACCAATAACGGATATTCGGATTGGGCGACAACGGCAATCCCGGCAAATGTAAAGACTATGTGGTACCGTTTCTCGCGACGAGCTGATGATTATTGCATTGAATGCTCAAGCGATGGGGTGAATTTCAGTCAGATGCGAATCTGCCACATGCATGCCGGCGCAGAAGAAATCAGCTTCGGCATATATGCCTGCTCCCCTGAAGAGTCATCCTTCACAGCTGTATTCACTGATATGAAAATCACAGAATGCATGTGGAAAGCGCATGACGGCCAGCAGCCGGATGCAGAGTAGACTCATTTTTTCCAGTCAAATCGGCACGCAGAATACTTCTCCGGCAAGAAAGGCAGAATCTCGAAAAAAGTGTATGCCTATTCTTGTCGGTTTAATATTTTTCGCTACCTTTGTATCGGAATCCGATATAACGCTAATCTATACATGAAAGACACAAACGCCGCATTGACAGAGTCAATCTACTACATCCTTCTTGCCGTGCAGGAACCCATGCATGGCTATGGCATCATGCAGAGAACTTCAGCCATGAGTAAAGGCAGGCTGATTCTTTCTGCCGGCACCTTGTATGGTGCGATCTCAAATCTTCTGACAAAAGGGTGGATTTCACCTTGTGGTGAATCCCAGGAAACTGATGGCAGGAGAAAGCTTTATAAAATCACAGACGAAGGACAGGATGTTCTGACAACAGAACTGAAACGCCTTGAGGAACTTGTTGAAAATGGTAGAAACAACATCAAAAAGTGAATAATATGAGAACAGGTAAAATTATTGTCAACTGGTTCCTTGACTTTGACAAAGAGGAGCAGTGGCTGAACGAGATGTGCGGAAAAGGATGGGAATTTCAGTATACTAACGGAGTAATATACAGGTTCAGTAAATGCGAGCCTGGACAATACATTTATCAGATCGACTTTGACGAGAAGCAATCAAAGGAAGGAGTCGGCGATTATGTTGCCTTCAGATGCTCTTGCGGCGACCAGGTCGTACGCAGGTGGAAGCAGAAGATATATTGGAAAAGGGAAAAAGCCGCAGGTCCTTTCGAAGCAGAGGATAATATTGCGGCAAAACTACGCCTGACCAACAAGGCTTTCAACTTCCATCTGAGCAGCTTCATTGGGCTCACACTTATTGCAGCTATCGCCTTTCTCATTCTGATACCGGTAGGAAATCATATTCAGGAATGCTTCTTTGCTGAATGGCTTGTATCATTCGCGACAGGCCTTACTTACGGAATATTCCTTGCACAAATATTCCTGCTTCTTCCAGCCCTGAGGAAACTCCGCAAGAAGACAAAGGAGCTGATAGGCCAGCTTTTCTAAAAGCATAAGACCAATATTTACCCCGGCATAGATCATCGCATCAAAATGCCGGGGTAAATAATATCATCCCCAGCCAGCCACGGAGACATGCAGTTGATTTGCCTTTAAAGGATTGAAAAGAAATCAAGTAAAATCATTAACTTTGTAAAATCGGATCATAAACTGCAAAAACAAAAACCACATAACAATGAAAACTTTAAAATCAATTCTTGCCGCAATGGCAATGACAGCGGCGACGACAGCAGGTGCCCAGACACTTAAAATGGAGCATCAAGTCTCAGGAATAACCACTTACGAAGCTTCCACCGCAGTGAATCTGGTAGTTGTAAAGCCAGAAATCAAGATTACCGACCTGGACCCTTCCATCATTACAGTCAACACCAACGGCACAGAACGCAATGTCATATCAATATATCCATGCGATGCGAGAGGAGCATTCAATCCTGAGGGTGAATATCTCGCTCTCGGTCTCGAGAAAGCAGATGGTCGCGGACTCGGCCTTTCAAAAGCCGGAAATGTATGGAAGGAAGAATACTCTGTCAAGGTAGGCCTCAAGAAAGGCAAAACAATCAAAATCGGCAAGCAGAAGTTCACATCCATCGAATGTGAGACCGGTAACGCCCTCAAAGACTTCGTTTCCGAGGCCGATTATTTCAGCAAGGGCACCTTCACAGGCAGACTGACAGGAAAGCCGGGCGACGTGACTCTGACATACGCATCTTACGAGCCTTGGTCACTCAAAGGTGACGGTGTGGCCAACCCACTTGTAATCTGGCTCCATGGCGGCGGTGAAGGAGGCATAGATGTATCGATAACCCTTCTGGGCAACGAGGTAGTTTCCCTGATCCGTCCTCAGATCCAGTCACATTTCACTACCGAAGGCGGAGCTGGCGGAGCATACGTCCTCTCCATCCAATGCCCTACCATGTGGATGGGAACATCGAAAGGATTCGGTCATGGAGAGTATCCTTCACTCTATGGTGACGTACTCAAATCATGCATCGACCAATTCGTAGACCAGCATCCTGACATTGACCGCAACCGCATCTACCTGGGAGGCTGCTCGAACGGAGGCTATATGACAATGCACATGCTGATCCGCAATCCAAGATATTTCGCCGCCGCATATCCTACATGCCAGGCCTATCTGGACAAGAACATCTCCGACAATGAGATAGCCGCACTAGCGGAGGAAAACATCTGGTTCGTTCAGTCCTACGATGACACCACTGTAGATGCCAAGACCCACTGCATCCCTACTTTCCAGCGCCTTATGAAGGCCGGAGCAAAGAATGTATGGATGTCAATGTTCGAGACCGTCGAGGGAATCGACAATCCCGGCCAGAAACTTTATGGGCATTTCTCTTGGTGCTATCTCTTCAATGACGTGGTTACAATGTCCCAGGAGCAGAGCGCAGGCGAAGTGAAGCCGACCAACAACGGAGGCGGAAGCGTCGCACCTCAGGGACACGCCAATATCTTCGAGTGGATGAACGCACAGGTTCTCACTGCACCTGAAGTAACTCGTCCAAGGTGGTAAATAAAGCATCACACATACCTGTAATATGAAAGCAAATATTATAGTCCTCACTGTCAGTGCATTGACAATTTCATTCTTCTGCATCGGATGCGGAGGAGGTGTCGATGAAACTCGATATGTCCCATCCAAAGAATTCCTTCCAGCATACAATGCATTTATGGAAGCTTATGAGGAAGCTCCATCTCATTTCCAAGCCGACTCTAGCGGTAAAGTCGTGAAAGTGAGCGGAGCAGGCGAAGGAGAATACTATGATCTGGAAGAGACAGTCCGCATCCTTAACGGACTTGAACTGGCACAGACCCAGACGGAAGATTTCTACTCTTTCCTGGAATACATGTCACGGCAGGACTATACTATGGTTCCGAAAGAAGTGATCGAGGCAAAATTGGAGCTTCTTCCTATAATGCAGGAAATGTTCATGCTGGAAAAGGAAAACGCTCAGATGAACGGCCTGACAGCAGTCCTGGGAGCTTTGGAGACCGGACTGTATGAATTAGTCAAAGAAAGGAGCCTGGCACAGACCGCATCAGGTATGATAGATGCGGCCGCGTCCATCACTTCACCTCTCACATCATTATCTGAAGGAGGATCGATAGGCGATGCAATCAATAAGATAATCGATGCTGAATCCATTGAAGGAGCCAAAAGCGCGGCTTTCGAAAATTATGAAGCACAACAGAAGCTGAAAGAAGAGAACAGCAGGAAAATCGATCTCCTGAAAGCGAAATATCTGGCCTATCTGAGTCATTTCACTCCTATCTATACGAAATATATCAAGGAATGGGAAAGACTCTGCATCGATAAGGACAAAGCCTATCTTGCGGCTTACTCCGGCCGTCCTGTGGACTGCTATGAAACCACAAGACAGATTCTCGAGAAATACCCGGCGAACCGCGAGGCGATGCTTCTTAAAGCGCTTGCCTGCATCAACATAGCCAAATCACAAAGCGCAACCACTACTATCGAAAACACACTGCCTGCGATTGGAGAAGACAATGCCGCGCAGAAATACAGATTTACGATAGATGCCCGCAACACACTTGAAAGCTATATCAATCTTTATCCTGGCAAGGCGGCACCTGCTCTCGTACTCCTGGGAGAATTGGAACTTATAGAAGGAAACAGCGGCAGAGCCCTTTCGTACTTTGACCAGGCGGCCATAGAATACCCGAAGCAGGCTCAGGAGCTGAAGGACATGCTCAATTCCTATATATTGAGAGATTATCTGAATTCCACAGCTGAAGGATCCTACCTGATGAGACTGTATTGCTCCACAATGGAAGGATACGGATGGTTCAGTCCGAATTTTCATAAGGCATTGTACTGGGAGTCATTGGACGACAATGAAAAAGCGGCCAACGAGATATACAATCACTTCTTCAGAAGAGACCACCAGGGACTATATGACTGCTTGCTTACTGACATGGAATTCTGTGAAACATACCTGTTCAAAAGCTTCAAAAGTCAGTTCATGGAAAGCTCTGCATTGAATATATCTGTGACGGCAGACAACCATCTGATCGGAAAAAACGGAGTCAGATTCACACTCAGTAATAATTCGGACCTTCCGTATGAAAATGTAAGACTCTACATCTGCCTTCATCTGAAGGACATGTACATCAGCGAATATGAGGTGTTCCCATGCGAGACGATCAACATCTTCAAGCCAGGTGAATCACAGAGCTGGACCACAACCGATTACACAGTGGAAGATATCGTCAGGGTGAGAGCGGTGATGCTGACAGACGAAAGGGTCTGCTGGGTGGACGACATAGAGTTCAAGCAAGCCAATGCAATGAAGAATTATTACCAGAAACAGGGACAGATCACAAAACCTCTGGACATGTTTGCCCAGTACGGACTGTCCGAGCCGCATATCATTGAAAAAATGACGAAAGAGATCTCCGGACATCAATTCTCTGCAGAATCAAAGATCAGGGGATTTTTCAAGAACTCCGCCAATGAAGCAGAGCCAAAGACCCTGACTATCGAAATGCCTAGAATAGTCTGCCTCCTTGACCCGGTATTCTCTTTAGGAGAACTGAGCAAGAACCAGACTCCAACAAGACAGGCCCTTGATGGCTCTATGATGAAAATCGAATTTGCCCTTGACTCAGCCGCAACTGCCGAGCCGCTCTATCTGTACAGCAGCTTCATAAACCTGAAGATCAGCTATAAAATCGACGAAAGCGGAGAATTATCCGTGACATCCGTCGAAAAAATCTAACACAGATATTCCTCGAAGGACTTGGGAAGACATATATTGTCGACACCCAGGGCATCTTTGAAAAGAGGAGCAATCTCGCTGTCTTTGAAACCGGCGATACCGCATCCTATCCTGGTCACATAGAAGAAGAGTTCCTTATGATTACGGGCAAATTCTATGAACTCGTCGACATATGGGCGGATGGTTTCCACTCCGCCCTGCATTGTCGGAATGGCATAACTCTGTCCTTGAAGACCGACTCCCTGTCCCATTATGGCTCCCAACATATCTCTGGCTACCCTCGCGGCACCTCCCCTATGAAGTCCATGAAGGTTGCTGCCAAAGACAAATACTTCATCTCGACCTAACGAAGACAAATTTTCAGGTGTATATTGTGGACGAACAACACCACGATAAATACGATTTTCCTGCATATCAAAGAAAGTTTTGTTTTATATCTTTAATTTACACCCGTACCTGACCATCGCAGTTGTCACTGCGAGACAGAGCAGAGAGAACATAGCACACTTCAACAGTCCGAGCGGGCCTGACAGCCAGTGAAGATGCCCAATGCCCAGGAATCCGCCGATACTGTACAGGACATATGGTACCATATAGACTGTCAAAGTGGCAAGGCCTGAATATCTGAGAGGATGGAACCATGAAAGTCTCCCGAAAGATTCCATCGAGCGTAAAACAACATAAACAACTACAGATAAGGCACTTACACAGAAACACCACGGCAAAGTACCGAGATTCTTGGATATTATCCAGAAATTATGCGAAAGAGTCGTGGCAAGGAACAGTATTCCCGACAGGGCAAGGGCCGCAAATACGCGCCTGCTCCCTTTGATGCTTCCGACATACTGCTCCGCCAATGAAACCAGCATTCCGCCCATCGCCATTATTGAGGAAGAGCCGTTGCCAAGATTCAGAGCGGAGGCCATATCATTTATGAATGTAGGACCGCCTGTAAGATATCCTCCGGTCCTGAGTCTGGTGACGGACATATTCAACAGCACAAGCGCGGCCCAAAGGAAAAGCAGATACACTTGTTTCTTACGCAAAAGCAGATATGCTGTCGAGCAGAAGAAATACGCCCACCCTATCAGACCGAGTATACCCCACCAACCGGCTCTGAAAAGCCCTCCCTCTGGAGTACGGAACGTAACGGCAAGAAAAACCAATACCACGACACCTGAAAGCTGAAGCCATTTTTTCGGCTTGAATTCTGATGGATAAGCATTCCAGATCAGAAAGAAAGCCAGAACCATCAGCAGTCTGTACACCCCTGGTCCATATCCTGCGACAGAATCGAATCCTCCTTCGGAATTCACAATGAAGACTCCCATTATCAGAAGAGCGAATGTCCTGGAAACAATATGCCCAAGCGTTGACTCCCCGGTGCAGCCTTTTGAAAATCTGCTCTCGACTGCATACGGAACTGACATTCCCATAGCAAAGAGAAACATCGGGAAAACCACATCTGACAGCCCCATTCCGTCCTCCATAGTTCCGAAGTGTTCCAGAAAATGCGGAACTCCATCCACAGTCCAGAAATCATTTACAAAGACCATAAGAAGCATGACGAGTCCTCTGAAGACATCGATAGCGGCATTACGTCTTGTCAGCAGCCCGGAGGCAGGAGCACAATCTTCTTTGAATAGTTTGTTCATAGCATCCGTTTTCATCTTTCAAATTTAAGGATTTTCATTGAATAACCAATCCGGATTCAGTTAATATCACTAACTTTGCCTTCGATTCAAGACAATGTAAAATACATGAAAATCCTCTGGCTCGACATTAACAGTTCATACTCGCATTCATCAGTGGCACTTCCGGCCATTCACGCTCAAATGAGTGAAGACCTCCGATGGGAATGGTGCGTAGTCAGAGGCACGATCAACGACAATCCCGGCACAATCGTGGCCGAAGTCATCGAACAAAAGCCCGACATAATCGCGGCGACATTCTGGCTTTTCACACACCGTATGCAGATAGAAGTGCTTACCAGAGTGTCAACGCTTCTTGAAGGAGTGAAAATAATATGCGGAGGACCGGAATTCCTTGGAGACAATGAAAATTTCCTGAGAACCAACCATTTCGTTACAGCAGTAATTCGAGGCGAAGGGGAAAAATCCCTGCCTCATTGGCTGGAAGCCTTCGAAACAGAAGGAGACTGGAAGGACGTGGATGGCCTATGCTGGATCGATTGCAGAACAGGAGCATATAGGGACAACGGCATTGCAAGAGTCGCGGATTTCGCCGCTTTGAAATATCCGGAGCAAAGCTCTTTCTTCAATTGGGACAAGCCCTTCGTCCAGCTTGAAACAACCAGAGGCTGTTTCAACACATGCGCATTCTGTGTCAGCGGAGGGGAAAAACCTGTCAGATATCAGAGCATAGAGCAAGTCCAAGAAAGGTTGGACAACATCTGTTCTCACGGAATCCAGGACATAAGGGTTCTTGACAGAACCTTCAACTACGATACAGTCCGTGCATGCGAAATGCTGGATATCTTCACAGAATATTCCGGCAGAATGCGTTTTCATCTGGAAATTCATCCAGCCCTGATCTCAGAGCCGTTGAAAAGAAAGCTGGAGTCACTGCCCGCAGGATTGCTTCATCTGGAAGCCGGTATCCAGAGTCTGGACAGTAAGGTTCTGGAAGCAAGCGGACGGAAAGGAAGTCTGGAAGCCTCACTCAAAGGCCTGGTATATCTATGTTCATTGAAAAACATCCAGACACACGCCGATCTGATCGCAGGATTGCCTGAATATGACCTGAAGACTCTCTGTCATGATATTGCAAAGCTGATTTCCATCGGTGTGGACGAGCTTCAGATAGAATCTCTTAAAGTATTGCCAGGCACGAAGATGCGCGACAAAGCAAAGGCTCTGGGTCTGAAATATTCCCCGACTACTCCATATGAGGTACTTCAGACCCCAGAGATGTCTGCAGTGGAGCTCC
>JAEIGA010012364.1_pt1 | contig 12957 bp, 11 predicted proteins | sample 9270691 | NCBI WGS metagenome assembly JAEIGA01 (sample SAMN17057246, study PRJNA624740) | gut metagenome | biome: biome; isolation source: fecal sample | host: Bos grunniens | place: China: Xizang | collected 2019 | reverse complement strand
CTTAACACGACCACCACGTACGAGCACGATTGAGTGCTCCTGCAAGTTGTGACCCTCTCCGGGGATGTAGGCATTGACCTCCTTGCCGTTGGTCAAGCGAACACGTGCCACCTTACGCATAGCCGAGTTCGGCTTCTTGGGAGTGGTTGTATATACACGAGTACATACGCCACGACGCTGGGGACACGCTGCGAGTGCAGGTGACTTACTCTTGTCTACCTGGCTAACTCGACCGTTTCTTACTAACTGTTGAATAGTTGGCATTGTAAAAACTTTTGTCCTTTAATGGTTAATTTAAAAATTTTCGTCTTCTAAAACGTCCAATTCGGAGTGCAAAGGTAATCAAAAAAATTTAATAACACTATATAAAAGCATCTTTTTTCCGCATTTTTCAGCGATTTAGCCTCTTTGCGATTCTTTTTGCTTATCGTTTTAGCGAAGTTATAAGATTTCATTTATACATAGGGGTTTATGAGCGTATTTTTCAGCACTTTACAATTATTTAACATTAGCATACTATAAATGTCCAAAATATGTTCTTTTTGTGCTTTTATCGGCTTCTGACTACAGTTTGGAGGGGGTGACCAAACCAGAAGGGAAAATAGGAAAACAGGCAAAAATCGGGCATTTCTCTCACGCGCAGAATCGGGCAAAAAAGAGGCTGTTTTGAGGTGAAAAATGGCAAAAAAAAGAGGGCTTTCGACGAAGTAGTCATCTTCCTGAGCGGAAGTTTTCTGAGCAAAAAGCGAGGAAAACAGACCCAGTTTCGGGGCAAAATCGGAGAAGAAAAGGGGTAAATTTCCGGAAAAAAGAGGGGCAATTTGAGGCATATTTATATGGTTTACGAAGGCACGAAATAAGATATTGCGACTCAAAATTGTCGTTTATTCAAAAAAAAGCTACCTTTACAAAAAGAAACTCACACGGCGGAAAACGCAACGAAGACTATGAGTAAAAAGACTTTAATACTAAGTGCCGTAGCACTCTTTGCGATAGTAATAATATCGCTCACGGGCAACATCATCACCATTGGCGACAAAGCCATGCAGATACACCCTACCGTGGGATGGACCTTCTATACCATCCTGTGGCTCTTTCTGTTACGCTTTATCGCGTGGCCTACATTGAAATTCCTCTTCACGCCCGAGCTGAAGGGTGATGAGCGCGAGCGACTGGACGATATGGAGCCAGCGGAGCTTACGCGCTATGTCAAAAACCTTGCGATGAACCAGCAGGAGAACGACCTCTTTGCCGAGGCCGAGACGCCCTTGCAGGGTGTGCGCAAAGTGCTCGAACAGCGCGACAAGGAGGCTACAAGCGTAGTACGCAAGGCCGCCCTCAACGTCTTTATCGTGACAGCGATAAGCCAGAACGGATCGTTCGACATCATCACAGCCATGGGTATGAACCTACAGATGATCAACCGCCTGGTGGCGATGCGTCACCGTCGCCCCTCGCTGACGCAACTGCTTGAACTCTATGTAATTGTCATATCATCAACACTCATCATCTCACTGGCCGACAACATTCTCGATGAGATCGACGTGGGCGAATTGCTCGGCTCAGCAGCCGGCGGACTGGCCAAGACTCTCATCGCCTCGTCGGTTAATGGAGCGATGAATGCCTACCTTACGCTGCGCGTGGGCAAGATGACGATGAAGTATCTGGAGATGGGTAGCCGTCACTTCAAGCAGAACCGCAAGAAGATTCGCCGCGAGGTACGCAAGAGCGCTTTCAAGGAGATTCCCGCCATAGCAAAGGATGGTCTGGAGACAATCTCGGGTGCGGTGAAGAGCACGGCGTGGGACAAAATCGCGAGCCTCAACCCACTGAAAAAGAGTACGGCTCAGGAGTAAGATTTTGAAAATTGAACTCTACGCACTATCTTTACACACGAAAAGAATATTATAATATAAGGTAAACAATATGAAAAAACTATTTTTAACACTTACGGCGGCTGTACTCTCATTCACGGCTATGGCCGATGAGGGTATGTGGCTGCTGCCCTATCTTCAGAAAATGAATATCAAGGATATGAAGGCCAAGGGTCTGAAGCTTTCAGCCGAGGATATCTATTCGGTAAACAAATCATCGCTCAAGGATGCTATCGTAATCTTCGGTGGCGGCTGCACTGGCGAGATCGTATCGGAGAAGGGTCTTATCTTCACCAACCACCACTGTGGTTACAGCTCTATTCAGGCTCTCTCATCAGTTGAGCACGACTACCTGAAGTATGGTTTCTGGGCGTCATCACACGGCGAGGAGTTGCCCGTGCCGGGTTTGTCAGTTCGCTTCGTTGTATCGATTGAGGACGTTACGGCTACCATCCTTGGCAACGTACCCTCAATAGCAGGCGAGGAGGAGCGTTCGAAGCTCGTGGCAGAGAACACCGACGCACTGGTGAAGAAGATGAACGAGGGTCTGCCCGAGGGTCAGCAGGCACAGGTTGTAGCTTTCTTCGGTGGCAACCAGTACTTTGCATTCGTTTATGAGACCTTCACCGACATCCGTCTGGTAGGTACTCCCCCCTCATCAATCGGTAAGTTTGGTGGCGATACGGACAACTGGATGTGGCCCCGTCACACTGGCGATTTCTCTATCTTCCGTGTATATGCATCGAAGGACAACAAGCCCGCAGCATACTCAAAGGATAACGTACCCTACAAGCCCAAGCGTCACCTCGAGATCTCGATTGCCGGCTACAAGGAGAACGACTTCGCAATGGTTATGGGCTTCCCCGGCTCAACAACACGTTATATGACATCATACGAGATCGACCAGATGCTGGAGGTAGACAACCCGCAGCGTATCTTCATCCGTGGCGAGCGTCAGGCTATCCTCTGGGAGGCTATGGAGGCAAGCGATGCCGTACGCATCAAGTATGCATCGAAGTATGCCAGCTCATCGAACTACTGGAAGAACTCGATCGGTATGTCTAACGGTATCCAGAAGCTCGGCGTAAAGGCACAGAAGCAGGCTGAGGAGCGTAAGTTCCAGCAGTGGGCCGACAAGAACACCCTGCCCGAGGAGCGTTACATCGACGCGCTGCCCAACATGCAGAAGACCATCGAGGCTATCACACCCATCGAGGGCTCGATGCAGTACCTGCAGGAGGCATTCCTGCGTGGCGTGGAGATCATCACCGCTGCTCGCACCGCTACGGCTCGTCTGGATGCATTCTACAAGGATTATGAGGTGGAGCTCGACCGCAAGGTTGCAAAGCGCATGTTCGCAATCGCCAAGGAGAATATGGATCCCAAGTATCTGCCTTCGATCTATGCAGAGGTTATCGACACTCAGTTTGGCGGTAATATCGACCAGTATGTTGACTGGCTCTACAACAACTCAGCATTCTACTCACTGGAGAAGGCTAAGAACCTGAGCGACGAGGCTCGCAAGGAGGATCCCGCATACGTTCTGGCACAGTCGGTAATCAAGAGCTACAACTCTCTTGTTCCTGAGTATCAGTCACTCAACCCCCGTTACAACGAGGCTCACCGTCTCTACGTGGATGGCCGCATGAAGATGGAGCCCGAGAAGGCGTGGTACTCTGATGCCAACTTCACAATCCGTTTGACCTATGGTCAGGTGTTGCCCTACAACCCCTCGGATGCTGTGACATACAACTACTTCACGACGCTGGAGGGTGTAATTGCCAAGGAGGATAAGTCGAACCCGCTGGAGTTCACCGTAGAGGAGAAGCTCAAGGAGTTGCACAGCAAGAAGGACTACGGCCGCTATGCCGATAAGGATGGTCGCCTGCACGTTGGTTTCCTGGCAAACCTCGACATCACGGGTGGTAACTCTGGTTCACCCGTTATCGATGGCAAGGGTCGTTTGATCGGTCTTGCTTTCGACGGCAACTGGGAGGCTATGTCGGGTGACGTGGCATTTGAGCCCGAGTTGCAGCGTTGCATCGCTGTTGACGTGCGTTACGTGTTGTTCGTAATTGACAAGTTTGCAGGCTGCAAGCATATCATGAGCGAGCTGGACATCGTAACCAAATAATAACAAGCAATTTTTCAGCATAGGCTACCCTGCGTCGGGGTAGCTTTTTTATTGCAGGCACTATACAAAAAGAGCAGATTACTGCGTTAATTAAAAAAAAGTGTTACTTTTGTGATTGGAGCCTATTGCTCACTGACAAAAACGACAAAACACATGAAGCGATTACTACTACTTGTAGCAACCACCTTACTTGCCCTCGGCGCCTCGGCGCAAACTTCAATACCTGCTCTTGCAGACTCGTCGGAGAGCGACCTGCAGGCACGATTCAAAGCCTCGATGGAGATTCCACTCTCGGATAAGTGGTCACTCACCTGGGGCGAGCAGCTGCGACTAAAGAACATGCTGGGAGATGTGGACAAGGTTCTCTCGAGCCTTACGCTCGATTATGAGCCGTGGCGATTCCTGGAGGTGGGCACCGAGTATGCCTTCGTGAACGAGAGAAAGGGAGCCGATGACTGGCGCATAAAGCACCGCATAAACTTCAACGTGACGGGTAAGCTGAAGCTGGGACGTTTCGATTTGTCGCTGCGTGAACGCATACGTTTTGTGGTGCGTAGTTACGAGACCAACGAGTTCGAGACACCCGATCCATTTACCACACTGCGCACGCGACTGAAGGCGGCTTACAACAACTCATCGGACTGGAAGCCCTACGCATACGTCGAGCTATATACAACACTCAATGCTCCCAAAGTGGTGGAAAACTATTTGCGCGATCCGCTCCACCGAGACAACTACATCAACCGCGTGCGACTGGTACTGGGTAGCGAGGTTAAGCTGGGTGAGAAGCATAAGATGGATCTGCATTATATGCTCAACCTGAATCGTTCGTACAAGAACAAGTACGACACAGCGACGGGCAATGTGGAGAAGTGGGCACTCGAGCGTTTGTGCGCGCACGTTATTTGCGTGGAGTATAAATTCAAATTGTAATGAAAAAATTTAACATAATCATCCTCTCTGTATTAACACTCTTTGCTATTGGCGCAGCACAGCACGCCGAGGCACAGGTTTTCAAGCCACGCCTACCTATATATATAGTTAATGGTGAGCGGATGGACGAAGAGAGGGTTAGAGCCATCGATCCCGAGGATATCGTATCGAACGAGCTGCTGCCGGCCGACGAGACGACCATAGCCAAGTATGGTCAGGATGCAGCAAATGGAGTGATCCTCATCACGCTGCGCTACGATAGCCAGGCTCGCTTCGAGGTGGATGGCCAGGAGACCAGCTTCAGCAACTACATAGCGCAACGCATCAAGTGGGGAGAGATGGATCCCATAGCGCAGGTCGTAATGTCGCTCGAAGTGGGACCCGATGGTGTGGCACGCGAAAAGGAGGTGCTGGAGTCATCGGACCGAAAACTGCTCAAGCGCATACGCGCGGCACTGGCCGAGGCACCACGATGGGTGCCTGCGAAGAAGGACGGTAAGGGTTTGGCCACGGAGCATATACTGCGCATCACACTGCCTATCGGAAGTAAGATGCCACGCGAGTGGGCCGTAATATTAAGATAAAAAAAGGAGTCTTTCGACTCCTTTTTTTTATAACCAGTGCACACGCTCCTCACCTTCGTACGGTGGCAGGGGCTTGGGCTCATAGTCCGAATAACCGAGAGCCACGGCGCAGAGTATGCCATAGTGCTCGGGGATACCCAGCAGCGAGCGCAGGAAGTCGTCGGCCTTGGCTCCATCGGGCTCATCCTTAAGACAGAGACGGTCGTTAACGTGTACCCAGCACGATGCCAGACCCTCGTCAACGATGGCGAGCTGGATAGTGGTGGCGGCAATGGCGCAGTTATCGACCCAGAGGTCGGTAAGAGTCTTATCGCTTACCACAACGATGGCTGCCGTAGCATCCTTCATAAAAGCCGAGCCGTAGTCGCGCATCTGCGACATACGCTCCAGCGTGGGCTTGTCCTGAACCACATAGAAGTGCGTAGAGCGCGTATTGCGCGATGTGGGGGCAACGAGTGCTGCATCTACGATGCGCTGCAACTTCTCTCTCTCGACGGGTGTCGGGAGGAACTTACGCGTCGAACGACGACGCGATACAACTTGCTTGAATTCCATACTTTTCTATTTTTGTTTTACATATTCTCATCCTCAATGGCGAGTACCTCGGTAGAGATCTCACCCAGCGCGCCAGCCACAAAGTTAATGGCCGACTGCACCTTCACAAAGTCGATATACTGCAAATTTGCGGCCGAGCCATCGGCCGTAACGGCTGACGAGATCTTGAAGTAGTTCCTCACCGCCTCGCCCGTTGTACCTGTGTCGCTATCGCTACCCTGATTGTCGGCATAGCCCCATGCGTAGGCCTTATTTACCTGATTATTAGTCGTAGCATCGACCTCGGTATTGGCCTCAAGGAGTGAGCCATAGAGCGTGAATGAAGACTCCTCCCATGCCGGATAATAATACTCCTGCGTGTGTGTGGTGTTGCGGCGCAGCATTCCCGTAGCACCACGATTGTCGCGCCACTGCACTCCCATGCCCGCAGCCGCGGGACGATAGTAGGTGATGGCATAGCCACGCGAGTAGTGCGGCGTGTCGTACTCCGAACCACGCAGCTCATACCACACATCATCGGGTAGGCCATTGCCATTCGCATCCTGCATAACCCACACGATACCCGCCTCGGACGAACCCTCGTACATATTGCCGGCTATGCTGAAGTCGTAGTCGCCACTATTTACAACACTATGGTCGAAGCCTACAACCACATAACCGCCCCAGCCACCCAGCGAGACATACTTTCCATCCGCCAGTCGCTTCTCGGCATACGCAACAGCGGCGTCAGCGGTCTGCTCGCCCGCAAAGCCCGACTGCGGCTCATTGATGAACTGACCTGCGGCAGGACGATAGGCATAGACCTTTGAGGCCGTAGCACAGCTCTGGGCAGTCGCATCGCGTCGGAAGGTACCCTCGGCAGGGGTACACACAACCTTGAGCGTACGAGTGAGGGAGTAACCATCACTATCGGCGACGGTGAGCATTATGCTATATTCACCCTCAGCAGAGGGGGTAAATCGGAATACGGGGTCGGTCGATTGCTCCGCACCACACTTCCACAGATAAGAGGGAGAGGCATAGTGCCAGAGCGTAGCATCGAGAAGCAGTGTACGGCCCAATGGGATGCTATACTCATCGGCCATATAGATCTCGCCATCGAGACGGCTCACAACGCGGAGCGTGAGTTGCTCCGAGGTGCGACCATCCTCATTCTCAACACTTAACAACAACTCGTGATCACCCTCAGAGGTAAGAGTCAGTGTGCACGTTGGCTCGGTTGAGATGATCTGATCATCCAGTCGCCACTCATACGCCGCCGCCTCGCCATGGAGCACATCGGCTGCAAGGGTATGCTCACCAAAGGGCAACGTAAGCAGACGATCATCGGCTACGGCAAACGAGATGACGGGTGGCTGCAGAGCCTCCACATCGACGCGGATGTCGGCACTGCTGACACCAACCTTGTTCTCAACACGAAGGGTTATGTAGAACGTGCCAACACGAGTGGCCTCGAAAACATATGTAGCTGACGAAGAAACCGTTACGCCATCGATAATCCACGCATAACTCTCGCCGTTCTCTATCCTGGGCGAGAGCGTCAGCGTATGTCCCATCTTAAGGGAGTAGCGATCGCCCTGCTCGAAGGTAATCGTCGGCAGAGGGTCAGTGGTTATCTCCGTATGTGAGTTGCAGGCGCAGAGCGCAAGCAACGGCAAGAGGAAAAGAATGAGTCTCTTCATAAATTATACTATTCTACGGGCCGTGGCATCCTTAGCCAGACCCTGCGATGTAAAACCTTCAATAAGCACCAGGCCGGGACGTTTGCCAACCTCCACCGAACCCAGCTCATCGTCCATACCCAAGGCTCGTGCTCCTCCCAGCGTAGCCCACTCCATGCGCTCGGCAATGGGTACTCCTTCGATACGTTTTACCTCCTCAAGCATCGAGAGGTTGGTATTCGAAGCGAGAGAGTCGGTGCCCAGACATATCAGGGCATTATGGCGACGCAGGAGCTCCACGGGCGGCGTTAAACCAGAAATATAGTCGTTTGACTGCGGGCAGAGAACCCACGCAACAGGGTGCTGGAAATGATTCTCAAGGATAGATAGATCCTCCTCGTCGATGCAGCAACCATGCACCAGCATAAGGCGTGTTGAGCGATCGAGCGAGGCCGCAAGGCGTCGTGCCGGCGAGCCATAATGGAGAAAATCGCACTGCCAGCCCATCCTCTCATACCACGCAGCGAGAGATCCCTCGCCAGCATAGAGGGCCTTCTCGTCGGGCGACTCCATAAAGTGAATCGAGAGCGGTGCTGATGCCGCCAGGCGGCACACATCGCCAAACGCTCCAGACTGCAACGAGTAGGTCGAATGTGGTGTAGGAGTAGTCGCGGGAAAAGAAAGCAGCGGCGTGATGGAGTCAATCTCCGACTTTAAGCCGAATAGTTCGGCAAAGGAGTGATAGTGAATAAGGCTACGCTCCTTCATCGGAAAGGATGTAGTGCCATTGACAATATCGGCCACAGCCTGCACACCCTCCTGCCACATCGCAGCATCGGCAGCATAGAGAGCTCGCTGACGCTCCTCATCCGAGAAGCCTCCACGCACCCGACCTATGGCGCGGGCAAAGCCTGCAAAGCCCGTACCCGGAGCTATGGCTCCACGCAGGTAGGATAGCTCGATGTGGCAATGTGCATTGACAAAGCCTGCGGACAGAGCTCCCGAGTAAAACTCGGTGCAGGGCATGGTATCGAGCCGCTCCCACTGCTCCACACGCACGATGCGGCCATCGTCATCGAACTCAATGACGGGACGGGGCACGATCTGCCCGCGGTCGATAAGGTAGTGGGCGGCGATGGTACGCATTCTTTATCGGGCTGTAGGTGATTCTATAAGATTAATGAGCGAGTCGGAGAAGATACGCATCTGCGACTGCTCGCGAAAGAGCATCTCGACACACTCCTCAATGGGCGGACGGTAGGTGACCTTCACATTGTGGATAGTCATCGAGGGCACCTTGCGCTTCTTGGGCTCGCGAGCATAGTGGAAGAAATCAATGACAAGGCTCTGAATAGCGGAGTCGGCAACAGTGATTGTCTGCTCCTGGTTGAATGAGAACTCCCTGCGGCGCTGCAGCGTTCCGTTGATCACTGCCTGACGGGTGCTGTCCTCACGCTCGAAATAGATATACATACGACGGTTGGGCTCCTTATCGAGCGAGTCGAGGGTATATGAGCCCGAGATGGTGTAGAATCCAGGCGAGATGTTACCCAGACGGTAGCGCATGCGTACTGAATCCTCATCCTTGGCGATAACGATGGTGGTATCGCTAAGGATAGTGCGTGTAAAGCGGCGCTCGGCCACATTCTCGATGGTATCCTGACGGGTGACCTGATCGGCCAGGGCGGATGACTCCTGCTCAAGAAGTGAGATCATATACTCAGCAACGTCGCTCAGACGGATACTCTTACGACGCGAGAAGTTGTTGATCGTATATTGCACATCCTCGGTGGTGTAGCCATACTCCGCAAAGATCGGCTCGTAGATATTGAGCGAGTCGAGTTTGAAGTCGGTATGCATGTTAAGATAGGCATTGACCAGCATGGCATCATGGAAGATCTGGCCAAGGATCTTATCGGGTACCTCCTTGGGTTTGTTACACGCCACGACGAGCAGGGCTCCGAGCAGAAAAAAGGCTGAAATTATACGTTTCATCACTCTAAATATTGTCGCGCATAAGGGCGCGAACGGTAAGTTTTACAACTATATACGACACGGCAGCATAGGCCGCAACGGTCAGCAGTATATCCTGCAGGTGCACCTCCACGGGGTAAGCATTGACCTGCAGTGTCTGGGCATCGATGCCCACAAATCCGAAGTGTTGCTGCAGCAGAGCAAGGCCTGCACCCAGCACAAGACCCAGCACAAGGCTCAACAGGGCCATAAGCAACCCCTCCGCAGTGAAGATATCGCGCACAAAGTCGCGGCGGGCACCCATCGTGCGCAGTGTACGCACATCATCGCGCTTGTCGATGATGACCATCACCAGCGTGCCCACAATCGAGAGCGAGGCCACGATCATCACCAGCACGGCGATGCAGAAGACACCCCACTTTTCGAGCGCCATAAGGCGGTAGATGGAGTTGCGCTCCTCGCGTGTACGCACCTCAAAGTGCTCCCCTACGGCTGCCTGCAACTGCTCGGCAAGGCGTGCCGGCGAGGCTCCCTCGCGCAGGCGAATCTCCACAGCCGAAGCACGGTCGGCATAATTAAAGAGGCTCTGCGCCGCTGAAAGCGAAGTGATCACCAGCGAGCGGTTATCCTCGTCGATGGAGTAGATGCCGGCAATGGGCAACTCTCGGCGCGTATAGCCTCCCACGGGTAGCAGCGTAGATATACGCGTGCGGTTGATGGCATAGAGTTGCATGCTTTCGCCGATGGCCGTGGAGCGCAACGACGAGAGATCCTGCATCACACCATGAGCCGCAACAACGTAGTCGTCCTCCTCCGCGCGTGTGGTAAACTCGCCCACAAGGATATTATCCGCAACGGGTACTACGGAGGTATACTTCTCATCCACACCTCTGAGCTGCACTACGGCGCGGTTATCGCCTATCTGGGCAAGGGCACTCTGCTCCAGAATGAAAGAGTATTGCTCGACATCGGCCTGACCATCGAGCAGCTCAGTGGGCAACTCCTCAACGCGAAAGGTGGTACCCTCGCGTGGGGTGATACTCAGATCGGAATCTACACTCTTCAGGTTTTCGAGCGCCATACGCTCCAGTCCATTAAATATCGAGAGCAGGAGAATGATGGCCGCAACGGGTATGGCCATAGCCACTATGCTCACGGCCGAGATCATATTGATCACAGAGTGTGACTTCGGCGAACGGACATAGCGCCCTGCTATAAGATATTTAAGGCTCGACAGCACTTGCTACAGGGGTTTACTCCTTGAGCAGAGAGTCAATATTCTCGATATACTCGAGCGAATCGTCAAGGAAGAATTGCAACTCGGGCACGATCTTGAGCTGGTTGCGGATACGCTTGCCCAGCTCGCGACGGATAAACCAGTTGTTCTTCTCCAGCTCCTCCATAACGGCGGCGTTGCGATCGAAGGGGAAGATGCTGAAATATACCTTCGCATAGGCGAAATCGGGTGACACGCGCACGGTGGTAACCGTGATCATGGCACCTGCACCCAGGCCGCGACACTCCTTCTGGAGAATCTCGGCGATGTCGCGCTGAATCTGACGCGCAATCTTCTGTTGACGTGTTGTTTGCTGTAATTCCATATTATCAATTCGTTTTTTATCTATTATTCTTATTTATCGTGTCGATTGCTGGAAGCGGAACTCCTTGCTCGAGCGGTCGCGCTTGGGCGGCTTGTAGAACCACTCCTCAAAGCCCTCCTTATTGAAACGGTAGGCGAGCGTAACGCTCAGGTTGAGATTATCGAGCGGCGAACGCAAGGGCGTAGTGAGGAAGGGATTCTCGGCGCCATCGGTTGCGTTGTCGTAATATTTGTTCATGTTGCGCATAAGGTCGGCATAGCCGAAGTAGTAGCGGGCACGCACACCCAGCTCATAACGGCCAAAGAGAAGGGCAAAGCCTCCGCCGCCGGCAAGACCATAGTTCCAGCGGTTATCGCGCTCAAGGCGCCAGTCGTATGGGCCGGTAATGCCCGTATCTTCGTACTTATAGTCGCCGCCGAAGTTATACGAGAAGGTGAGCGCCGCCTCCAGATAGAGGCGAACGTGGTTCTTGGCAAGATAGACGTGCGGCTGCCAGACGATGGGCAGCATGATGGAGTTAAGGTGGCGGGTGTAGAAGTTGTACTCGCGTATCTCCTCGCCCCTGTCGTCGATGGAAGAGGAGTAGGAGTAACCATGCGAGAATCCGCGCTGCATAAACTCCAGATCAACGCCCACGGCTCCGACAAAGCGTGGCAACGAGTAGTAACGCCACGAGATACCGAAATTCATATCGCCGATCAGAGGTTTCATCTCATACTTGGGATAGAAGCGTGCCGTCGAGGCACCCAGACCGCCCGTAATACCCAGCGTATGCTGTGCCCACGCACCGGGAGCGATGGCCATCAATAACGCCAGCAGTGTATATTGTATTATCTTCTTCATAGACTAGATCTGTTTTTCGTTAGCGGGCTCTTACTGCCGATGATGAACCCATGCGTGATGACATGCTACTGCTGCCACCCATTGCGCCACCCATAGCGCCACCCATCATGCCGCCCATAGAGCCCATGCCCGTTGAGCCATGGTTGTGGTTGTGCGAATCACCCGATGCGGCCTCCTCGCGGCGCTTCTCGGCCTCCTTTTGCAGACGCACCTGCTCGCGACGGTTGAGTTGCTCGATGAGCTGCTCCATAGTAACGGGAGCAAAGAGCGTTGCCATATCGAGCGAGAACTCGAACTCCCAGCCAGCCTTCATCGTGAACAGCTCATCCTCCTGCTCATTCTTATAGAGCTCGGCACGCTCGCTCTGACGACGCTCCACCAGATTGCCCGAATCCCAGCGGCCATTGCCGTTGAGATCCTCAACGATGCGGATACGCATATCGCCCGTGGGGACATAGTTGATCGTATGCACGCCGGCACCGATATGCGGGAACTCTCGCTGCACCTCATTGCGCTCGCTGAGCAGCTGGATGATATATTGTGCTCCCTCCGTGCGGGGCTTGACTTCGAGTCGCAGGGTTGCGAACTTGGCTATGTCGGCAACGGTAAAGCTGAGCTTAAGCGAATCATTACCCTCGCCCGTAATGTCGGCCAGAGCATCGGTGGGGATGTAGAGCTGGTAGTTGCGGCCTGCTTCCCAACGCGAGTGCATACGCCACTTGCGCGGCGAGAGCGAATCGGGTCTAAAGGTTACGCTCTCGCGTACCGTGTCGCGCTTATCGCTCCATGAGCGGAGCT
>JAEIGA010012363.1_pt1 | contig 12957 bp, 11 predicted proteins | sample 9270691 | NCBI WGS metagenome assembly JAEIGA01 (sample SAMN17057246, study PRJNA624740) | gut metagenome | biome: biome; isolation source: fecal sample | host: Bos grunniens | place: China: Xizang | collected 2019 | reverse complement strand
ACCTCTACCTTGTCGCCAACAGTCAACTCTGGGTTGTAACGGAACTCAGTTGCCTGAATCATACCCTCGCTCTTGTAGCCGATGTTTACGGTTACCTCGCGCTTGTTGATCTCGCTAACAGTACCCTCAACAACCTCGCCAACAGCGATGTTAGACAAAGTCTTGTCATAAGCCTCAGTTACCTGCTCCTTTGACTGACCGCCATAGAGATCCAAATCATTCTCAAACGCGTTCCAATCGAAACCCTCGTTTGCTACATTGTTCAATACTTCCATCGTGGAAAAATTTTTGCGATACAATCGCTCGTTAAAAAGTTAATAATTAATTGTTTCTGCCCACGCCCGCATTATCCGCGCGCGAAAGCGACGGCAAAGATACTCCAAAAAATGTAAATATCTGCCATTTACACCATTTTTTTTCGCCTCAAATGCAAATTTATGTTATCTTTGCCAAAGGAAAATTAAAATTCAGACAATATGAGAAAGATTTTTGTGGCGATTTTGGCTATTGCCTCTATCGCTTTGGTGAGTTGCAAGCAGAGCCCATCTACCTCAAAGTTCAGCGGACGCCAGAACGAGGTTAAGTTGCTGACGCTTGACCCTGGTCATTTCCACGCGGCGTTGGTGCAGATGTATATGTACCCCGAGGTTGATCCTACGGTGCATGTCTATGCTCCAAAGGGTGCCGATGTTGAGATGCATCTCGACCGCATTGAGCGCTACAACACACGCGCCGAGCGCCCTACTTCGTGGGTTGAGCACCTCTATACGGGCGATGACTACCTCCAGCGAATGATTCAGGAGCGCAGAGGTAATGTGCTCGTTCTGGCGGGTAACAACGGCAAGAAGACTGGCTATGTGCAGACGGCTGTGGATGCGGGCATCAATGTGTTGTCGGACAAGCCAATGGCTATCGACGGCAAGAGTTTCGCGGTGCTCGAAAAGACCCTCGACGCGGCGGCAGAGAATGGCGTGATGGTCTATGATATTATGACCGAGCGCAGCGAGATACACAACGAGTTGCAGCGCGTGCTGGTGGCTATGCCTGAACTCTTTGGCGAGATGGAGAAGGGTACGCCCGAAGAGCCAGCCATCACCAAGGAGAGCGTTCACCACTTCTTCAAGTATGTATCGGGCGAGCCTTTGCGCCGTCCAGAGTGGTACTTCGATGTGAAGCAGCAGGGCGAGGGTATCGTGGATGTGACCACCCACCTTGTCGATTTGGTGCAGTGTACGGTTATGCCCGAGCAGGAGATTGACTATAAGAACGATATCAAGTTCACCTCGGCAAGCCGCTGGGCGACAAAGATTCCACGCGATAAGTACCGCCTTGTGACTGGCAAGGAGGACTACCCATCATTCTTGCAGAAGGATGTTGTGAACGACACCTTGCATGTGTATTCTAACGGCGAGATGAACTATCAGTTGGCGGGAGTGAACTGCCGCGTGAGCGTTATCTGGAACTTTATGGCGGAGGTTGGCACCGAGGGTACGGGCGACACTCACTACTCTGTCATGAAGGGTACAAAGGCGAACATAGAGATTCGCCAGGGTGCCGAGCAGGGCTACAAACCTATGCTCTATGTGGTTGATAAGACGGGCGACGAGGCGTTTGAGGCTCGCTTGAGCGCGGCGCTTAAGTCATTGGATAAGAGATACCCCGACCTCTCACTCCGCAAGGTCGCTGACTCGGAGTATCAGGTCATCATCCCATCTTCGATTATCAAGAGCCACGAGGTGCGCTTCAGTTCTGTTATGAAGGTTTATCTGGGTTACCTTGCCGCTGGCGAGATTCCCGCCTGGGAGCGCTCGCATATGAAGGCAAAGTATTACACCACCACCAAAGCATTGGAGTTGGCAAAGTAAATTTCTCTTGCTTTGAAAATTTAAGGCTCAATATATGAAAAAAGGCTGTCGCAGAAGCGGCAGCCTTTCTATTTTAACTCCTTCTCAAGTCGAGGCTTGAGGGGGCTTGGTAGAAGCGTATGGAGAAGAGGGGTGCGGTGGCGATGATGTAGGAGATAATCTCGCTCTGGAGGTTCTCGTAGGGTACCCAGTTCACATTCGCCGAGAAGCAATAGACCTCAATCGGAAGACCCCACTCCGTGGGTTGCAGTTGTCGCACCATAACCGTCATATTAGGGTTTACGCGAGGGTGGTGCAGCAGGTATTCATTTATTGCGCGCATAAGCAGGTCAAGGTTGGTGAGTGTCGTGCCCTCGTCGCTTTTCACCTCAATCTTATCGATAAGTGCGCTTGTGGTCTCGTCAGCACGCAGCCCCTCGATAAAGGCTGGTGTGGCAAAGCATACGCTGGTCATATCGACATTGAGCGAGCGCTTGATGCGGCGACCGCCCGATGAGCGCATAGCCTGCCAGTTCTGGAACGACTCGCTGATGAGCAGGTAGGGTGGCAGCGTGTAGAGGGTCTTATCCCAGCCGCGCACCTTGATTGTGGTGAGCGTCACCTCCTCGACCTCGCCATCTACGCCGCGCTGTGGGATGCTAATCCAGTCGCCCACCATCAGCATATTGTTTGCCGAGAGTTGCACGCCCGACACCAGACCCAGTATGCTATCCTTGAAAATCAACATCAGCACCGCCGCCGAAGCACCCAAACCCGTCAGCAGCAGCGTGGGCGACTTGTCGATAAGGATTGAGATGATGAGTATTGTGCCGATGCAAATCACGATGACCTGACCCGTCTGCATCAGACCCTTGATGGGCTTGCCCTGCCAGGCGGGATGCTGCTCGGCAATATCGAAGCATACCTTCAGCAGGGTGTTCACAAAGCGTATGCAGGCGATGACCATATAGATTTCAACGCCACGCTCCAGTATCTGGTGTATGCCATCCTCTGCGCCGTCGGCAAAGGCGATGGGCAGCAGGATGTAGATTATCGTTGGTGTGATGAAGTTGCAGAGTCGCTTGATGACACTGCTGTCGAACAGGTGGTCGTCCCACGCGGCCTTGGTGCGGCTCACAATCTGCTTTAAGACGCGTGCCACGCCGATGCGGATGATGGCGTCAATCAAGAGCGCGAAGAGTACTATAAATAAAAGTATGACCCAGCGGTTGAGTGCTCCCGTAGCACCGTTGATGCCTATCAGCGCCAAGCCTCTATCCACCCAATCTCGTAAAAACTGGCTTACTGCCTCCATATCTTATCTGTTTTTAATGTCGTTTTGCTGGATAAAGGTACAAAAAATTATGAAAACCACACTATTTCGGGCGATTTAATGGGTGTGATGTGACCGACGCGTCGAGTGCGTTCGAGGCGGGGTAGGGGTTGAATGGGTCTGGCTGACCCGTCGAGAAGGTTATGCCCCAGCGGGTGAACGAGCGGCGGTAGATGTTCCAGTAGGGCAGGCGGTAGTCGAACTTATACCCCGCGGGAAGGTGCGGCGTAGGCTCCTCGGGTGCCACTACGGGCGCTATCCACTCGCCGTGCAACGAGTCCCACACCATACGCAACGAGTCCCACTCCTCGGGCGAGGGGAGTGCGGGCAGAGAGTCAATCTCATACCAGGTGGTGTCGCCACTCTGCCAGCGGCGTGGCTGCTGCTCGGCGGCAGCGGCTTGGCGCAGGGCATAAATCTGCTGGTCGTCGTAGTAATCGACAACGAGTGCGCCCAGCATCAGCAGGGCGGAAACGGAGTAAAGGATGTATTTCACTATCAAAAAACCTCTTGCAAAATCCTGATTGACTGCACGGAGTTGATAGTGTCAAGATGATAACCATAGTAACCTACAAGTGCCGCGAGGAAATCAACCCTCTGGTGGCGGTTGAGTCCAATCTCGGCAATGTAGCGCACATCACACTCCAGCATATCGCGGAGAATGAGTGCATTTTCTTGTGACATTCGGTGTTCGCGTGGTGGCTCCTGCGTGGTGTATAGACCCTCGGCGATGTTGAGCCACGCATCGGGCATATGTTCGTTGCCTGGTGCGAAACCCAAAAAGCGACAAAGGTGTGCAAGAAACCAAAGGTGAAAGTTCGCTACGCCCTCGGTGGCGGCGTCCAGCGCCTCGACCGAGCCCCACACGAAGTCGAACAGCATATCGTTCGCCTCACTCTCCTTCACCAGTCGGTGCAAAACCTCTGCCATAAAGAGAGCGATGGTAGATTTTTTTATGTCGAAGGGTGTAGATTGCAGCACAATGCCACTCTGCACCTCGCCCAGGCGGTGCATCTGCATACGCGATGACTCCAGACCCTCGAACTCCAGTGCGAACATAGGCTGAAAGAGTGCCAACTTGTTGTGTCCGCGCCGAGAGCCAAGCCCTTGCACCATATAACTCTGCCTACCGTGGGTGGATGTGAGCATCTGCACGACAACGCCTTTGTCGCCGTACTTGATTGTCCCCAGCACCACGCCACGCGAGGTGTATTTCTTCATCGCGCCGCCAGCCATCTACTTGGGGTCTTGCCAGTCGCCGTTGCGCTTGATAAGTTCGATGAGGTGCTCAATAGCCTCCTCCTGCGGGATGTTCTTCTCGACAATCTCGCGACCCTTGTAGAGTGTGATTCTGCCCGCCGCAGCACCCACATATCCGTAGTCGGCATCCGCCATCTCGCCTGGGCCATTCACGATGCAGCCCATAATGCCAATCTTGAGGTTCTTGAGGTGTGATGTGCGATTCTTGATGTCGGCGAGTGTCTTTTCGATGTCGTAGAGCGTACGACCACAACTTGGGCAGGCGATATACTCGGTATGAGAGAAGCGCACGCGTGCCGCCTGAAGAATCATCAACTCAATCTCCTTGACCTGCTCGGCGGGGATGTTAGGTGCATCGACCCAGATACCATCTGCCAAACCGTCGAGGAACAACACGCCCAAGTCTGCTGCCGCCTTTACGGCTACCTCCTCGATGTCCGACTGCTCATAACGGCACTTCACGACAACGGGCTGCTTGACATCCTCCAGCGAGAGGATTGCCGCGCGCAACTCTGCGGTTGGGTTCTTCGATGTTGATTCAATAACAAGGAAACTATCATCAATCTCATCGTGTGAGATAGGTGTCATAATGTCGCTGCGACGAACATACTCCGTCGCGTTGTAACGCTCTGGGTAGGCAATGGTGAACTCGCCAGCGCGGTCAGCATAGTGCTCAACGAGCATCTGCGCTACGGGAATCTCATTCTCGGGAGCCTCGGTGAGTGAAACGCGAATCGTGTCGCCAATACCATCAGCAAGCAGCGCACCAATACCTACGGCGCTCTTTATTCTGCCCTCGATGCCGTTGCCCGCCTCGGTTACGCCCAAGTGGATAGGGTAGGTCATACCCTCCGCCGCCATAGCCTCCACCAAGAGGCGGTAGGCGTGTACCATCACGCGGGTGTTGCTCGACTTCATCGAGACGACCACCTGGTCGAACTCCTCGCGGCGGCATACCCTCAAAAACTCCATCGCCGAGACGACCATTCCCTGTGGTGTGTCGCCCCACTCATCGAAGATGCGCTTTGCCAGTGAGCCGTGGTTTACGCCGATGCGAAGCGCCACGCCTCGCTCTCGGCACTGCGCGATGAGCGCCTCTAACTCACCGTTCGAGGTGCGGTAGTTGCCGGGGTTGATACGCACCTTATCGACATATCTCGCCGCAATGGCTGCCACCTCGGGCACAAAGTGGATGTCGGCAACGATAGCCGCCGAGCAACCATCCTTGCGTAACTCTGCCATAATGTTCTCGAGGTTTTCGCCCTCTTTTCGACCCTGCGCCGTAAGGCGTACGATGCCCGCGCCCGCCTGGGCGATGCGCTTCACCTGCTCGACACTCGATGGGGTGTCGGCCGTTGGGGTGTTGGTCATTGACTGCACAGCGATAGGCTCTGCGCCACCGATTGTGACCTTGCCGATACGCACCTGATGCGACTCTCGGCGAGAATATTTCGTAAGATTCATAGCAACTCTGTTTTTCGGGCTCATTGTGCCCAAGGTTTTCGCAAAGATACTAAATCGTAGCCATAAATCGCCCCTCGGAGCGAAATTATTTTGGCGAAAATAGGAAGATAAAATAAAAACTCTTACCTTTGAGCAAAATTTACATCATTAAATAATTCAAACTATGAAGTTTAATAGATTTTTCAGTTTAGCAGTTTTGTGCGCTATGCTTATGTGTGTGGCGTGCTGTGAGAAGGGTTCGAAGTGTGGAGAGTGCGCTGCGCAGCCCGAGGTTTTGACCGATTATTCGGCTGTGGCGCTTGATCCTGCGCCAATGCAGGATGGCGAGTATGTGTGCCAGCGTCCTGCTGTTGAGGATCGTCTGTTCAGTTCAAAGGCTATCGAGGCAGAGATTGCAAAGGTGAAGGAGTTGCTTACAAACGAGCGCTTGGCGTGGATGTTCTCTAACTGCTTCCCAAATACATTGGACACTACTGTCCACTATCGCAAACTCGACGGTAAGGATGACACATTCGTCTATACAGGCGACATCCACGCTATGTGGTTGCGTGACTCTGGCGCACAGGTGTGGCCTTATGTTCAGTATGCTAACGAGGATGAGGAGTTGAAGGCAATGTTGGCGGGCGTTATCCGTCGCCAGTTGATGTCAATCAACATCGACCCTTATGCAAACGCCTTCAACGATGGCGCGAAGCCAGGCGAGTGGATGTCGGATATGACCGCTATGAAGCCCGAGTTGCACGAGCGCAAGTATGAGATTGACTCGTTGTGCTACCCAATCCGTTTGGCTTACTACTATTGGATGATTACAGGCGATGCGTCAATCTTCGACGAGCAGTGGTTGCAGGCTATCACAAATGTACTCAAGACCTTCAAGGAGCAGCAGCGCAAGGATGGCAATGGTCCTTACAAGTTTATGCGTCGCACAGAGCGCCAGTTTGATACATTGTCTAACAATGGTCTTGGTGCGCCAGTAAACCCAGTCGGTTTGATTGTATCAAGTTTCCGCCCATCTGACGATGCAACTGTTTTGCAGTTCCTCGTGCCTTCAAACTTCTTCGCGGTGTCGGCTCTGCGCAAGGCTGCCGAGATTTTGACCGAGGTGAACAAGGATAAGGCGTTGGCAAAGGAGTGTACAACATTGGCTGACGAGGTTGCTGCTGCGCTTGATAAGTACGCAGTTTACAACCACCCAGAGTTCGGCGAGATTTACGCATTCGAGGTGGATGGCTTCGGCAACTACTACTGTATGGATGACGCCAATGTACCAAGCCTTTTGGCTATGAAGTACCTCAACCCAGAGGTTATTGACGAGGAGATTTATGCTAACACACGCCGCTTTGTATGGAGCGAGAGCAACCCATACTTCTTCCGTGGCACAAAGGGCGAGGGTATCGGTGGACCACACATCGGCTACGATATGGCTTGGCCAATGAGCCTTATGATGAAGGCCTTTACAAGCGACTGCGAGAAGGAGATTAAGTGGTGTATCGAGCAGTTGATGCGTACCGACGCAGGCACAGGCTTTATGCACGAGTCGTTCAATGTGAACAATCCAAAGGACTTCACTCGTAAGTGGTTCGCTTGGCAGAACACCCTCTTCGGCGAGCTTATCGTTAAGCAGATTAACGAGGGTCGCCTGGAGATGTTGAACTCTATCGACCTCAAGTAAAAGGAATTTACATCTAAAAACTAAAGGCTGTCGCATTGCGGCAGCCTTTACCTTTATAATATCATTACTCCAGTCCCATCTTGTCTTCGAGGGTTTGGCGGAGGTGGGTGTTGTCGAGGTGGGTGTAAATCTCGGTGGTGAGGATGTTTTCGTGACCCAATAACTCCTGCACCTGGCGGATGTTCGCACCGCCCGCCAGGAGGTGGCTGGCGAAGGAGTGGCGCAGGGTGTGAGGGCTTATCTTCTTGTCGATGCCCGCGCGCGCTGCAGCCTGCTTTATGATGGTGAATATCATCACGCGCGTGAGGCGAGAGCCTCGGTTATTCAGGAAAAGCGTATCCTCGCTGCCGTGTGCCTTGCGTTGTTCCTTGTAGAGTTGGATGCGGTCGCGGGCAAGACCACTCACAGGCGCCAATCGCTGCTTGTCGCCCTTGCCGATGACGCGGATGTAGCCCTCACCGAAGAAGAGGTCGCTCAACTTCAGGTCGCACAACTCCGACACGCGCAGTCCGCACGAGTAGAGCAATTCGAGGATGGCGCGGTCGCGCAGACCCTTTACCGTCGAGGCGTCGATGGATGAAATCAGGCGGTCAATCTCCTCGGTCGAGAGGGTGTCGGGCAACTGTCGGCTCGCCTTGGGGGCTTCGATATGCTCGGCGGGCGAACTCTCGACCATCTCCTCCAGAAGCAGATAGTTGAAGAAACTCTTGATGCCGCTCAAGGCGCGCGCCTGCGAACTCTTCTCCTTGCGGTTGTCGTAGAGCCAGCCCATATAGTTCTGAATCATCTCGGGCTCAACCTTCTTGGGTGCGACATCATACATTCGCAGAATGTAGTGGGCAAACTGCGCCAAATCGCGCATATAAGCCTCGATGGTGTTTGCCGAGAGATGCTTCTCAAGGCGCATATATGTGCGGTAGCCGCGTGAAATTTCTTGCCACCTTTTTGTATTTTCTGCCATATCTTCCTAACTTTGTACTACGCATTTCGATGCAAGAGCAAAATTAAGTAAATTTTACATAATATGAAATATATTGAACTGAATATTTCAGTTGCCGATGCCGAGCAGTCGGAGATTGTGATGGCTCTGCTGTCGGATTACCCCTTCGAGGCGTTCGACGAGGCGGAGGGCGAACTCCGCGCCTACATTCAGGTTGCCGACTGGTGTCAGAATCGCCAGTGGATTGAGCCGATGCTCCTGGAGCAGGGGTTGAAGTTCGGCGCTCTGGAGATTGAGCAGCAGAATTGGAATGCCGAGTGGGAGAGCGGTTTTGAGGCTGTGGATGTCGAGGGCGAGCGCCCCATCCGCATCCGTGCCGAGCACCACGAAGCACCCCAGGAGGGCATTATTGATGTGGTGATTGCTCCGCGAATGTCGTTCGGTACGGGTCATCACACCACCACGGCGCTGATGTCGAAGACCATCGCCGAGTCAGATGTTCAGGACAAGAAGGGTCTTGATATGGGCTGTGGTACGGGCGTGCTGGCGATTGTCGCCTTGAAGTGTGGCGCCAAGAGTATGGTGGCGGTGGATATTGACGACTGGGCGTGCGACAGTTGCCGCGACAGCATCGCGTTGAGCGGCGTAGCAGAGGCTGTGGATGTGCGTTGCGGCTCGATAGATGTGGCGCGTGGCGAGCAGTTCGATTTTATTTTAGCGAATATCAATCGCAACATCTTGCAGATGATGATGGCTGACTTTGCCGACTCGTTGCAGTCGGGCGGCTGGATTGCTATGAGCGGTTTCCTTGAGGAGGATGCCCAGGCGGTAGCCGATGCGGCGGCGCAGTATGGTATGGAGCGCGTGAGAGAGCAGGAGCGCGACGGATGGATTGTGATGGTGTGTAAAAAGTTGTAGTTATGGTTATTCTTCCTTCAGCATATATGCCCTCGGTGGAGTATGTGGCGCGCCTGCTGCGTGAGGAGTGCGTCATCGACCTGGGCGAGAATTTCATCAAGCGCTCGCAGCGCAACCGAGCCTCAATCCTGACGGCAAACGGTGTGATGCAACTCACCGTAAATGTCGAGAATGCCAATCGTCCGCGCCAGAGGATGCGCGATGTGAAGATTGACTACTCGAAGCGCTGGCAGCATCAGCACTGGGTGTCGATTATGTCGGCGTATAAATCTTCTCCCTATTTCGACCACTTTGCCCACGAGATTGAGCCCTTCTATCGCAACGAGTGGCGCTATCTGGTGGACTATAATATGGAGTATCTGGAGGTGTTGCTGCGTCTGCTGGGTGTAAAGCGTGAGTTATCAGTGTCGAATGAGTATATTGTTGCTGATGAGGCAGATATCGACTTGCGACCCAAACAAAAAGAGGGCTCGACATTTGTTGCCGAACCCTATTTTCAGGTCTTTTCCGACCGCCTGCCTTTTGAGCCTAATCTCTCGATTCTCGACCTTCTGATGTGCGAGGGCAGAGAGACTATGGACGGTGTTTTAATGCATTGCCAATTGTAATCGTCTGCTCGTCGCTCAACTCGCCCGCCTTCACGAGAATCTTGTTCTCGCCGCGCATAATGACCGAGTCGGATTTGAACTGGCAAGGGGCGTACTCCCTCACCTTGACGGTATCGTTGTTGATGAGCAACACCGGCGCACTGCCCACCGACGAGTAGAATTTAATCTGTTGTATAGAGTCCTGGCGCACTGTTCGACGCTTGTCGGAGATGTGCAGCGTGGGCTCTTTTTTGTTCCACAGAGCGCGGTAGAGGTAGTAGGCGTCCTTCTTGTCGTTGCGGTCGAAGGTCACCAGTCCAGTGCGTGAGATACCCTCGGCGTGACGCACCGAGCCGAACTCATACATATTATTTATCCACATACCCCAGAAGCGGTTGTCCTGCGCCAGATAGCGCGCATAACCCTCGTGGAAGTCGGTCTGCCAGCGCTCTGGCTGCCATCGTGGACCGATATCAACGGGTTTGAGGCTTGAGTTTGTCTGGAGGTTGATTGAGCCAGGCGCACCATAAGCCACCGCCGAGCGCAGATGTCCCCACTCGCTGAAGAGGCGCTCCTTCCACATATCCAAATCGTTAATCAGACCTCGCTCCAGACCCAAATCCTGCTGCCATACAATCAGGTCGGGCACGAAGTTAATCTCGCCATCCTGGTTGCTGCACGCCACCGTTGGGCGCGATGGGTCGAGGGTCTTGGCTATGTGGTTGAGTTCCTTCACGAAGTCAAGGATGTTGTCGCCACGCATCCACACCAGCGAGTAGATACCCCACATCACAATCGAGGGGTGGTTGTAGTTCTGGTAGATAATCTCGCGCAACTGCTGAATACCATTCTCGCGGAAGCGCTCGGTGGCAAAGAACGAGAAGTCGCTCAAGTAGGGCGCGCGTGTAAATGGCGTATCAACCCACACCAGCATACCCGTCTCGTCGCAGGTGTTGTAGAGGTGCTGGGCGTGAGGCGCTGTTGCCGAGCGGATGGCGTTTGCGCCGATGTCACGCACGCGAGCCATATCCTCGTCGTAGTGGCGTGGCTGGAGGGCGCTGCCGATTACGGCGCGGTCGTGATAGAGCGTAACACCCTGTATCTGATGATGTTTGTTGTTAATCTTAAGTCCCGTTGCTGGCTCTACCGTAATCTCGCGGAAGCCCGTTGTGACCTCCACCGTGTCGTTGTGGTCGCGACCTATCGAGACGCTGATGGTGTAGAGGTTTGGCTCCTCGCAACTCCACAACTTCGCCTCGTAGAGTCTAAAGGGGATGTCGATAGACTGGTTGGGCAAAATCTGCTCCTTTACGGTGCGCTTGAAAATCACTTGACCTGCGGGGTCTTTCACCTCAAGATAGAGGTCGCACAACTTATCTGTCCAACTTGTCACAAAGACCGAGGCCGTAGCATCTACGGTCGATTCGGTGATATGGTTCTGCTTGATAAGCACGCCGTCGCAACCATACTGCAAGGGTGAAATTGTGGTCTGCTCTGCCACAATCAACTCCACATCGCGGTAGATGCCACCATAGAGGTTAATCTCTGAAGATGTGGGCAATACATCATTCTGGTAGGAGTTGTTCACCACTACCACCACCTTGTTATCCTCGCCAAAGCGTATGCGCTCGGTAATCTCGAATGTGAAGGCCGTCCAGCCGCCGCGGTGCTCGCCGACATGGTGGCCGTTGATGAATACATCTGCCACGCTCTGCACGCCGTAGAACTTCAAAAACAGACGCTTGCCCTGCCACTCCTGGGGGATGTACATCGTGCGCGAGTAGTTGGCGATGGTCTTCAGGTATTCGCCGTGGTCGCACAGAGCATCAAGGTTCCAGGTGTGGGGCAGATTGACGCGGCGCGCCTCATCGCTGCTCGCATCGTTCTTGAAGAAGAATAACCACTCGTCGTTGAGTGAATAGATCTCACGCGCCTGTGCCGCGAGGCTCATAAGTAGAAATATAAGTGAAAATATATATCGTCTCATCGTTAAAATCTTTTTATGGGACCGCAAAAAAATGTCATTTCCGCACCGCTTGCGGGCGCTTGCTGCCCATTGCATCAATTTACTTTTCGCAAATATACGAATAATCAAAAAAATATGCTAACTTCGTACATTATTTTGAACAGAAGAGCACATTTGTACTAAATTTTAACCACTCTTTGCTAATGAATGTATTTGATATAATAATCTATCTCGCCCTGGCGTGGGCGGTCTTTAATGGTTGGCGCAGAGGTTTTCTGCTGCAACTAATCTCGCTGGTGGCGGTCGCGGCGGCTATCTATTGCGCCATTAAGTTTGGCGCGCAGGCGGGCGTGATGTTGAGCCTCGAGGGTCCGTCGGCATCAATCGTGGGCTTTCTGGTAATCTTCGTGGCGTCGATGATAATCATCTCGGTGGGCGGTCGTCTGCTGCGCGCGGTGTTGCGCTTCTCAGGCCTCGGCGCAATGGATGTGGTGCTGGGCGTGTTGTTCTCGGCGCTTAAGATGGCACTGGTGGTCTGCGTGTCGTTCTCGTGGTTTGCGACGATTAACAAAAACTACTCGCTCGTGAGCGAGCAGATAGTTGGCGAGTCGCGCTGGTTTGAGACGGCGGTGGGGCTGACCGATAAAATTACACCCTTCTTTAATGAATTGACTAATAATGTGTTAAATAATATTTAGACTATGGCAGATAGCGGATTGGGTTTGGTGCTAAAATCAACGGGCAGTTGGTATGAGGTGCTCTCCGAGGGTGAGCGTCTGCAGTGTCGTATTCGTGGTAAGTTGCGCCTGAAGGGTGTGCGCTCGACCAACCCTGTGGTAGTTGGTGACTGGGTGCGCTTCGAGGCGGATGAGCAGGGCGGCTATGTCATCTCGGCGATTGAGCCTCGCCGAAACTATATCATTCGCAGAGCCTCTAACCTCTCGAAGGAGTCGCATATCATCGCGGCAAATGT
>JAEIGA010012362.1_pt1 | contig 12958 bp, 11 predicted proteins | sample 9270691 | NCBI WGS metagenome assembly JAEIGA01 (sample SAMN17057246, study PRJNA624740) | gut metagenome | biome: biome; isolation source: fecal sample | host: Bos grunniens | place: China: Xizang | collected 2019 | reverse complement strand
TGTTTCCTAACCTTGGGGTGGTTGATGGGATTCGAACCCACGACATTCAGAACCACAATCTGACGCTCTAACCAGCTGAACTACAACCACCATGTATCTTTGATTTCTCAAAGTGTTGCAAAGGTATAACCTTTTTTGTTAATATGCAAGTTTTGTCACTTCTTTTTTTAGAGATATATGTTATGAACTGTTAAATGGATTCAAGTATATCATTGCATACTTATTATTTGCTTACCTTTATAAAAATTTAAGAACAATGAAGCACATACAATTGTCGGCATTTCTTCTTCTGGCAATATTTTTTATAACTCCGATAGAAGCAATGTCTCAAAAGAAAGATAAAAAGGACAAGATTGAGCAGCCTGAATATCCTGGAGGCTTGAAAGCACTTCATGAATATATAATATCTGAACTTCAATATCCTGAAGAGGCAATGCTTAACCATGAAGTAGGCGAGGTTCTTGTTGCCTTTACGGTCGGTGCTGACGGTCATTTGAGCGGTGTCCGTGTATTGCGTTCTGTTTCCGAATCGCTTGACAAGGAGGCTATGCGCGTGATAAGCAAAAGCGGTTATTGGTATCCCGGAAAGAAGAATGGCGAACCGGTACGGTTTGACATGTCAATACCAATAAACTTTAGAGTACTTCTAGAGCATAACCGCTTCGTTAACGACAATGGAACTGGCAAGTAGCAGGGGTGGAAACAGCCTGAGTGTATGATTCTCTGTCTCTGATATGAAACTGCATATATTCAATCCGGAGAATGATCTCGCGCTTGCCGATGGAGGAGCAAACTATTATCCTCCGCCGGCAGCGTTGCGTATTGCGCATGACCTTGCTTCGTTGCCTCTTTGGTTTGCAGAGGAGGATAGTACGGTATTATTGCCTGACGCAGTTCATGTCAGTTATCACGCATCGCTTTCAGATGCTTTCAAGTTAGCGGCTCCGTATTGTGAATCTTTAAAGAAAAGGATAACTGCTATCCGTCCATGGGGGTGGAGCCCCCAAATCAAGCGTCGTCTCAAAGCGATGGGCTTTGCCGATAATCTTTTTCTCGCAGATGGCAAGATAAGCAAACTGCGTGAGTTGTCAAATCGCAGAACTGCAATCTCTGTACTGAAAACTCTCAGGGAACACGGAATAGATACTCCTGACGTGCCTGTATATTTGACATCGCCCGATGATGCTGCAAACTTTGTCATGAGCATGCCACGAAGTGTGGTAAAGGCTCCTTGGTCGGGTAGCGGAAAAGGTATTATGTGGGGGTTGGGTCATGTAGAAGTCCCTTTGGAGAATTTCTATAAAGGTGTCATAAAACGTCAGGGCGGAGTGGTGTGCGAGCGCTATTTGGATTCTATACAGGAATTCGCCATGGAGTTCCGCTCATCCGATGAAGGAGTCTCCTTTGCCGGCTATTCTCTCTTTGAGTCGGAGAAAGGTAGTTATTCCGGTAACCTGCTCGCGTCCGATGCAGAACTGGAACTAATCCTCTCACGGCATATCCCTCTTGAAACGATAAGGAGTGTACAAGAGAACCTCCTTGACGTGCTCTCCTCCTTGCTGAGCGGTTCAGGGTATAACGGCTATCTTGGCGTGGATATGATGATTTATCGTGATGCAGTCGGGAAAGTACGTCTTAATCCTTGCATGGAGATTAACCTGCGCATGAATATGGGGGTGGCTGCGCGTATGATATATGACCGCCATGTTCTCCCTGGAAAACAGGGGCATTTCTTTGTCAAGTTTCATAAAAAACAAGGCGATGCGTTAAATGAACATGCTTTCAATGCAATGAGATATCCTGCTGTGTACACAGACAACCGTATTTCGAGCGGTTATCAACCTCTGTCTCCAGTCTGCCCGGAGAGCAGATACATGGCATATATAATTGTTGATGAGTGAAAAAGCTTGTTAATATCGTATTTATTCTTCTGCCGGCAGATATGCATTGTCATAAATAATCACTATCTTCGCATAAATGACAAAACAGAATACTCTATATGAAAACAATTATCATAGAACGAGTGGAGAGAATGCGTGCATATATGCGCGCAAACGGTTTCAATGCATTTGTAGTTGTCAGCAGTGACCCGCATAGCAGCGAGTATGTTGCAGACTGCTGGAAATCACGTGAGTGGATATCGGGCTTTGACGGTTCTGCAGGAACTGCAGTAATTACTCTTGACAATGCACTCCTATGGACCGATTCGCGTTACTGGCTTGCAGCCGAAAAGGCTCTTGAGGGCACCGGGTACCAATTGATGAAAGACGGTGACGGTGAAACACCTTCTATTGTGGAGTGGCTGTGTGCAAACCTAAATGCAGACGATGTGGTTGCTGTTGACGGAACAGTATGCTCTGTAGTTGAAACCAATGCTTGGCAAGGCCCGTTTTCTCTAAAAGGTATAAAGCTTGAATTTGTTAAAGACCCGTTCGACGAGCTTTGGACCGGACGTCCGTCGCTTCCTCTTGGTGAAGTGCATATTATGCCGGAGGAGATTGCCGGGGAGTCGGTAAGGAACAAGTTGGCCCGTTTGCGTGCGGCTCTTGAGGCAGAAGAAGTTGAAGGAATGCTTGTGACCATGCTCGACGAGGTAGCATGGCTTACAAATCTGCGTGGTTGTGATGTAGAGTACAATCCGGTTGCAGTTTCGTACATGATTGTAACTCTCGACAAGGCGGTCCTGTATATCGATGAGAGAAAACTGACAGAAGACGTGCTCAAATATTTGGCAGCTCAAGGTATATCGGTTGCTGGTTATGGCGATGTGTGGCAAGCTCTTAAAGAGTATGACAAGGCTACGATTCTCATGCAGCCATCAAAATGCAATGTTGCAGCAGCGATGGCTGTTCCTGCAGAAAGGGCTGTCTTCCGCAGCGATTCTCCTGTTGCGAAGATGAAAGCTGTCAAGAACGCTGTAGAGATTGAGGGCTTCAGGCGTTCCATGCTTAGCGAGGGCGTGGCAATGTTAAAATTGCTCAACTGGCTTAAGCCTGCTGTTGAGCAAGGAGGCATAACAGAAATAGATGTCGATAACAAGCTTACTGCACTGCGCTCGGCTGACAACTCTTTCAAAGGGCTTAGTTTCGCTACTATAGCAGCCTATGGCCCTAATGCAGCAGTCGTACATTATGAGCCGACACCGGCAGAACATTCAGTGCTCGAACCTAAAGGTTTCTTGTTGCTCGACTGCGGCGGACAATATCTGTGCGGAACAACAGACGTTACCCGAACCATAGCATTGGGCGAGCTCACTGATGAAGAGAAGGCCGATTATACAAGAGTGCTCCGAGGACATATATCGCTTGCAATGGCAAAGTTCCCCAAAGGAACTTGCGGCACTCAACTCGATGTCCTTGCGCGTCAATGGCTATGGCAGTCGGGCGAGAACTATCTGCATGGTACAGGGCATGGGGTAGGACACTTCCTCAACGTTCATGAGGGGCCTCACCAGATACGCATGAACAATATGCCTGCACATCTGTTGCCTGGTATGACTGTTACTAACGAACCTGGTCTGTACAAGGCCGGCCGTCATGGTATCCGCATAGAGAATACAATGCTTGTAAATGAGTTCTGCGAAACGGAATTCGGCTCTTTCTATGGCCTTGAACCGCTTACTTTATGTCCGATAGATACAACACCTGTCGTTCCTGAATTGCTCGGTGACGAGGCGCGTGATTATCTCAACAGTTATCATTCCATGGTGTTCGAGAAGCTTTCTCCATATCTTAGCGGTGAAGAACTTGAGTTCCTGAAAGATGCCTGCAAGGCTATTTGAGAAACGCGTATGCTATGAACAGACTTCCCCTTTTCGCACTGCTGTCATTGCTTGTCTCTTGTGTAACGCAAGAGAAAGTTCAGCATGCTACGCTCATCGCGCATGCCGGCGGTGCGGTGGGAGACTTTTTATATACAAACTCCCGCGAGTCTCTCGACTCGGCATTGGCAAAAGGTTACAAGTATATTGAACTGGACTTGCAGTTTACAAGTGACAGCATACTTGTAGCAGCCCATTCATGGGAGGAGTTCAACAAGTGGACCGGTTTCCCTCAAGACAGTTGCAGCGCTCCCCGGCTCGACGACTTCAAGAAACGTCTTATTCATGGCCGATACACCCCTCTGACTGCTGCAGAGATAAACAGTTTTTTTATGCGGCATGACTCCTTGTTTCTTGTAACCGACAAGGTGTCCGACCCGGAGGTGCTTGCTGAATATTTTCCAGAACTTAAAGAACGTATGGTTGTAGAGACTTTCAGTTACGACCATTACAAAAGGTTGCGCCGTGAGGGTTATCATTTGGTTCTGTACTCATGTATGGCAACAGACCTCAGCAGTGCGCTAGTCAAGAATCTTCTTTTCGACAAGCTGTTCAAGGGCGAGCGTATCGAGTGGGTCTCTTTGCATACGAGCGGCCTTGATTACGGAATGTTCAAGTTCCTTAACAGAATAAGGCGTTTCAATCTGGCACTTTTTACTGTCGATAGCCTTGATGAGATAGACAAGAGGTTTCGTGACAGGGCAAGGTTTATATACACGAATAAACTTTTGCCTGCAGACAATTGATGCAGCAAGTGTTATTGCCCCAGAAATCAGTTTTGATATTTGTGTTGGCGTGCTATGGAATATAGGAGATTTATTCCTCGCCTTCGGGGGTATGCAGTATAAGCGTTGTTGCTCCAAGTGTGATTATTGCACCGTCCTCGATAAGCAGCCTTTCCCTGTTGCCCAGTATCCGGTTCATCACGAATGTGCCTGTTACGCTCTGGTTGTCGCGTATGGTATATGTCAGTTCACCATTGTAACCGCGCTTAACATTGATTATACAGTGACGTCGGTCCATGCTGGGATCGCTTGTCTCAATAGGGTGGGAGATGACAGTACCTTTGTTGTATCGTCCGAACATGTTGTCACCTTCAGAAAGTGGAATCACCTGCTTGTAGCAGAATGTATTCTCGATTACAACGATATGCCCGAAATCTTCGGTCTGTATATCCTCGTCATTCTCTCCAATGCGTATGGTGAAACTTTTTCGGCAATGTTCACATTCGAAAACCAATGATTGCCCCTCTTTGTATTGAGTTGCATCAAAATCTATTGCATGGTCACATTTAGGACAGATGATTTTGCTCATGAGTAAATTGTTCAGCGTGTCAATATCCACGCATCAGGGAATGTTTTCTTTATTTGTACAAGTGCGGAACTTGCATCGCTTTCGTTGCTGTATCCGGCAATTGATATACGGAATCTGCGGTCACCTTCAACTACGTTATAGTCGGCCTTCATCTTGCATGAGAGTTCTTTTATAGCAAGCTGTGCATTTTTTGCATTTGGCGAACTGGCAACAATGATATGGAATGTTTTTCCGTTTGTCTGTTCTGCAACATTATATGCCGGCACTTCTGGGCTGTTCGTGAGAGGGGCTATATCATTCTTCTTGTCAACAACTTCTTGAACATCGGAGTCTTCCGTTTCCTTTGTTATGATATTTTCAGTCGTTGTATCCTGAACCGGTGCAATCTCGCAGACCTGCTCTTTGCCGGAAGATGCAATTGCATTAATCATGACCGTTGAAATAGTCTTGTTGTTTTTAGGAAATGCTGTCAGCGATGCCTGTAAACTAGGGGTATATGCACTGTCGCTTATGGGCGTGACAAAGAAGAATGCAAGTATTGCCGCTGCGGCAACAGCCACATATCTGCCAATATCGCTTCGCTTAATGACAATCTCTTTCTTTTTGCATTCGCTTAACGGTGCTATTGCAAGAGACTCGAACCCGAAATTCTTTGGGTCATCAATTCCGTTGCTGCACGGCTCAAAAGTTATGTTTCCGTCTATGTCCATTGAAAAGGTTCCGAGTTCTCCGAAACGGAACTGTCCTTTGCGCGATAGACGGCAATGCAATGCTGTAATGTCGTTCTCCAAAAGAGAAGATGCTTCTTCATATGACAATGTGCTGTCGTTCAGGTATTCTGACAATAGCAATGCATCGTCAACTTTTACCTGCGGATTAAAGCCAATGGTCCGGTGTGGCGGTATGAATATATGCTCCTCTGCATTATATGCAGCAGATACATCATGGGCTAGAAACGCGCCCATTCCCGGCAGGATAACACAATTGTGTCGTGCAATCAGTCTTGTTATGTTGCTAATCAATCTTTCCACGAAGCAAATTTAATAAAAAAACGGATGTTCCGCTAGCTTTCTTCTCAAAAAAACATCTGTCAAGAACAAATATATTCTCAGTTTGCTGCAATACCTCTGTTTATGTTTATATTTGCATATTGTATATGTAATTTTAGTAAAAATGAAAAAACGGTTTATATTTTTTATAATACTATTCTTTATAGGCGTTTCACCAATAGCAGTAATGGGTTCTGTTTCCGGAATAGGGTTGTATGTGACCGATGATCGGGAAATTCTGGAAACAGGCAATAAAATCCTGGAAGCAGTCGCTGAACTTCAAGAGGAACTCGAAGAGGCCGAAGATATGGATGAAGTGGAAGAGGTGAAATCAAGAATGGAGAAGTTGCTGAAAGGTGCTTACAAGAAATATGAAAAGGAGATGACTGGTTTGCTCGAAAAGGCGAGAAACGACAACGGAGAACTGAAGCAGATGGCTAAAGACCTTGAGAACGCAATAACCCGCTTTTCAAGAATGCTGAAAAGTAAAGCAAGAGAGTTTTCAGGTGATTAGCACTTTGCCGCTTTTTAATTGTTTAATGTGAAACTATTGTTAAAACAAAGCTTCTACTGTTAAATAGACCGAAAAAACAGCTTTGTTTTATCATTTCTATATTTAAACGGCATATATTTGTTGGCGTAATAGTATTTGTATCTGATTTTTAAAAAATGGATACTGTTAATTGGGGCTTGAATATTAACAAATATCTGGTTTAAATTATGAAAATGGTATTTAAAACAATTGCTGTGGGCTTTGCTATAATAGCCTTTGGCGTTACAGTTGCAGCATCAACTGTCTTTTTTATCTCAAACAGTCCGACACAAACGGAAAGCGTAAAAGAAACAAGTGGGCAACCCTCGTTGTTTACCAAGGCCGCATATGGCCATGATGGTGGTTTGACACGTGTTGATCTGACAGACGCAGCTGAAAAGTCAGTACATGCTGTAGTGCATATAAAATCAACTCAGCAGAGCAAGACACGTACTGTACGTCGCGCACCTGATATATATGACTTCTTCTTTGGAGACGGAACAGGTAGGGAACAGACTATAAGAACGCAACCGAAGGTTGGATTCGGGTCAGGAGTAATTCTTTCCAAAGACGGTTATATCGTCACCAACAATCATGTTATTGCTGATGCGGACGAGATTACAGTGACTCTCAATGACAACCGGACTTTGCAGGCGCGTTTTATCGGCGCTGATGAAAATACCGATCTTGCTCTGATTAAAGTAGAAAGCGACAGCGATTTGGATTTCCTTCCTGTTGGCGACAGTGATGCTCTTAAAGTAGGTGAATGGGTGCTTGCAGTCGGCAATCCATTCAACTTGACATCCACTGTTACGGCAGGTATTGTCAGTGCAAAAGCACGCTCGCTGGGTGTATATAATGGAGGTATTGAATCGTTCATACAGACTGATGCGGCGATAAACCAAGGCAACAGTGGAGGAGCGCTGGTCAATGCAAGGGGTGAACTTGTCGGTATAAATGCTGTTCTTTCATCTCCTACGGGTTCATATGCCGGATATGGCTTTGCAATTCCTGTGTCAATCATGACGAAAGTCGTTTCCGACCTTAAGGAGTTCGGTACTGTACAGCGTGCGGTGCTTGGAGTTGTGGGAGGCACTGTTACATCAGAACTCAGTGACGAAAAGAATCTAGGTACTGTAGAGGGTGTATATGTAAGCGAAATTGTTCCTGAGGGTGCAGCCGCAGCTTCCGGTATAGAACCAGGTGATGTGATTGTAGGCCTTGACGGTAAAACTGTCAAGAGTATGGCTCAGATGCAAGAAATGCTTGTGACTCATCTGCCGGGAGATGTGGTTTCTGTAAAAGTACTTCGTGGCGGAAAGGAAAAAGAGTTCAAGGCTGAGCTCAAGAATGTGCAAGGAAATACCAACGTCATAAAGAATGTTGACTTGGAAATGCTTGGTGCTGAATTCAAGGAGATTGGCGAGAAAGAGAAACGCAACTATAATATTTCGTATGGAATAAAGGTTCTCTCTGTTTCTGAAGGTTTGTTTGCAGATGCTGGAGTTGTCTCTGGCGCTATAATAATGAAGGTTAACGGTGTGCCAATGAAAAGCATTGATGATTTGCAGAAGTGTGTGAAGCAAGCCAATGCCTCAAACGAGCAGGTACTGTTTATGACATGCATAACTCCATCGGGACGAAAAGCGTACTATTCAATAGGACTCACTCAAGAGTAGTTTGGAAGCATTAATACAAATCACAGAAAGGAACTTGCATAAGTTCCTTTCTGTGTCTAATGGCTCAACTTTAAATCCCTCAGAATACATACGAAAAAAAGGAAAGTAAGTGTTTTTCTCTTACTTTCCTTTTTTGTGATCCCGACAGGATTCAAACCTGTAACCTTCTGATCCGTAGTCAGATGCTCTATTCAGTTGAGCTACGAGACCGATTTGTTGTCGTTTGACGTGTGCAAAGGTACGACTATTTTTTATTCCTGCAAAACTTTCGAGGCTTTTTTTTGCTAAAATTTCAAATTTCTTATATTGCTTATTGTTCGATGAAACGCTCGTTGAACATAAACCAGCCGAGTGTAACACCTACGTTTACGCTCTTTTTGTGTGAACTGCAATAGTTTACATATCCGCTAATGGAAATCTTTGACACTCTTGCTGCGATTGTCAAGTCACATATGTACTGGAAATCGTTAAAATGCTTTTTGCTGAACCGCGCTGTTCCGTCAGAGTTCTCTTCTATTCTTCTGTATGGAACGAAGAGATAGGCACTGGGTCTTATCTGGAAAAGATGCTTGAACTTTATTATAGGCGTCAATCCGCCGGCAACATATTGATGGGCCCTGAATTCAGGATCATAGTTGAAAAGAGAGTTCATTGTCGGAGTGAATGCACCGGCCTGCATCATCGTAGCCTGATAGGTCTTTGCCAAATGTCTGGTCGAGTAGTGTATCTGCATGTATGTTCCTAGAGTCAGATACTTCGATATCGTGTAATGGTCACGGCGTGTATATGTAAGCTGAAGCCATGACAATCTCTGTTTGTTGTTCTCTACCGGCACAATACCTCTGTACTTCTCATTTCCGACAAAGAATTGCGCAATAAGTGATTCATAAGATCCTGTGGTAGGGAAGACTTTCGCATCTAACGTATTGCCCCCGAACTTGACGAATCCTCCAAACAGGGTGCTCTTGTTTATGTCGAACTGAGGATTGTTAAGGTCTAGAATGCTCAATGGCATATATCTGTCCTTTATTTCGGCAACACCAACACCTATTTCCGCTTTCTTTTTTGTAAGGAACGGCAACGATATCTTGGCCTTGGCAAACATTTCTCTCTGATGATTCAATGCTACAGAGTTCTCTTTGGAGAAAACATACTTGATGTTATAATAGTGTATAGTGGAGTAGGAACCGATAACCTTCAAAGATATCGGCAGGTCTGTAAGGAAATCGATGCGTCCCGAAGCCTGTACATTATTATATACCTTTCCGACCTGTCCGTCCAGAATAAACTCTTTTGAGTGGCGATGAAGATTGCGGAAGTGAAGTCCTAGATATATCTGGTTTGATATGCTGGTAGAGACCGCAGCTCCCATTTTAACCGTGAAAGCCGGATTCATCGTAACATCAAGATGAAGCGTGTATGTGCTGTCTTTCTCATTATAAACAGCATGAGGAAGTATGGATTCGATGATTTCTCCGGAAAGCAAACTGTAATAGCCTCTTTTGCACTCCTGATAGTCAAAAGTCTCTCCGCTCTTTTTAAACTCCTTGATAATATGTTTCTTCTGTTCTTCGTTTACTCCGTTGACAACAATCTCTTTGAAGCGGAACTTCGGTATCTTCTTTTTGAAATTCTTTCGTTTAGCGGCCAACACATTGCTGTCTTCACGGCGTGCAATCCTTTTCTTTATTGAATCGACCCTGGCTTTAGCAAAATGGTATCCCGATATTGTTATTTCGTCAATCTTATGGAAGTCGAGCAGATTGATTCCTTTGATTTTCATGTCCAGCAGCACACCTTTTTCTTCGGGCAGAGAATAGTCACTGCGTCCCATAACAAGACTAATTGCCTGTCCCATAATATCTCTTTCGCCTGGCGGTTCTTCTTGGTTGTCGCTTACAACACTGCCGATAATTATGTCTGGATTGAAATCCTTTTCCATTACATCTCTCGGAAAATTGTTGTATATGCCGCCGTCATACAAAAGCACGCTGTCAACTTTTATCGGCTTAAAGAAAAACGGGTAGCTCATTGATGCTCTCACTGCATCACCGAGGTCTCCTTTTGAGAATATTACCGGTTTTTTGTTGTAAACATCCGAAGCGACACAACGGAAAGGAACCATCAGATTATCAAAGTTGCCTTCGCATGCGGCGTTTGGACCTGCAAAGATCTCAAGAAATCCCAAATTCATAGGAGTGGCCTTAACAAGGTTCATTGAGGGCTTGACTATCTGAAGCGAATCCTTTATGTCAAAGTTTATACGCAGCATGTCAGGCACATCATTATTCTTTCTGAAATAGAACATGTACCTCTGGTCCATTGTACCTGTGTACCAACGTTGGAAATCATCGCTCTTCATTTTCTTGATCATCTCGTCAGGAGTATACCCCATGGAGTATAAGGCTGCAACAATGGCTCCCATAGATGTGCCGGCAACATAGTCAATAGGTATATTGTTCTCTTCGAGCACTTTTATTACGCCTATATGTGCCAATCCCCTTGCTCCGCCGCCACTCATGACAAGACCTACGCTCTGAGCGAAGAGCATGACAGGGATAAAGCTTCCCAATATAACCGAAAGAATAATCTTCTTCATTATGACAAATTGTAATTCCTGACAAAAGTATCAATAAAAAATCAAATACTACCGAAAGATAGTGCAGATTAATGCTTTATAGTGATTTAGGATAATTGAAATCCAAAATGTGATATTGCACAACGGAACCGCTTTCTTCTTTATTGTTCGAATATCAGTTTTCCGAACTGCTCGGGACGGTGAAAGCTCGGCTCTGCCCATTCAATAGGATTCCATGAGAGAAAATGAGGGGTGGGAAGTTCGTCCCCGCACTTGTAGAAGTTTGCTCCCATCTCTTTTCCGTCAAAACTTTCGATACCGCTGCGGAACAACGCAGTAGCCGGGATTATTTCAATAACACTCCAAGAATGTTCTCCCTTTCGCAGTTCAAAAGGTTCTGTACCCAATGACGGAAAGCGCTTGACGCTGTTTATGACATTCATGCTTGCTGCTTCTTTTGGCGCATCGGCCGGATGCCAGGCAAGCAGCAACTTGCCTATGCATGTACATTCAAAGTTATAATAGTCGAGATTGCCTTGTGGCGACACGAAGAACTCGACGCAGGGGTCGGTCCAAGTGCGTCCCTGGTCCTCTGTTACGGCAGCCTTTATGTCATTTTCCGTTACGGTGAACTTGATATATACATTCTTGCCGTCATGAAAAATTCTGAAAGCAGCTTCAGGAGTATATGGGAACTGCTCCGGCCAATTGCAGCTACCGATAGTATGCTCTGGCAACGTTGCGAATATCTTGTCCAAATCCTCTGCCTGTGTAATTTTGGGAACATTTATCGTTTTCATATACTTGTTTTTTTTGAGAATGATTACTTGTTGTAGTTATCGCTTCGCTAATATATATTAAAAAATGTGTTAATCACTTCTTTTAGGAAAATAATTAATTTTTTTTCTGATTGTTTGTGACAATTTTTACCTTGTATGCGTTTTCTTAAATCATTATTCTTGCTACACTCTGCATCTGTATGTATAAAAGAAGAATTTTGTCATGTTTAATCAATATGATAGAATTTGCCTCGGAAATAGTACCTGTCATTATTTACCTTTTGAAAAACTTTGTTTGAATGAAAATTAAATACGCTAATATTTTTTTTACTAAGCTTGTTTTTGCTTTCAATTCATTATACATATATCATCTGAAATTTTACTGTTCCAAAATAATTTATTAATTTTGCACGCGAATAGAGAGAAAGGTGTCCTTTCTCCCTATTGTTGTTATATGATATAGCTGTCCAAGAGTGAGCAGCATGTTTTGAATTGTAATACATAATGAAAAAGAACGTATCTCTCCCGGAATATCTTTTTGAAATAAGTTGGGAGGTTTGTAATAAGGTCGGAGGTATTTACACCGTTGTATCAACAAAAGCACGTACGCTATCGGCAGTTGAGGGCTTGAATGCAATATACATAGGACCCGACCTGTGGAAGGAGAAAGAGAATCCGCTTTTTACTGAAGATAAGCGTCTATGGAACGGCTGGCGCAAGAGTGCTTGCAATGAAAAGCTTTCTGTACGTTGCGGCTATTGGGAAATACCTGGCCGTCCTAAGGTGATTCTGGTCGATTATACAGGCTACATGGCCGACAAGGATGCTATATATGCCCAGTTGTGGAATGACTTCGGCGTTGACTCGCTTCATGGCTACGGCGATTATGATGATTCCATGATTTTTGGTTATGCAGTAGGAAAGGCCATAGAAAGTTTCTATAATTCAGTAATCAAAAAAGGTTGCAAAGCTGTTGTACAGGCTCATGAGTGGCAGAGCGGAAGTGCAGCACTCTATGTAAAGAAGCACTTGCCTGCAGTGGGTACTATATTCACTACACATGCAACCAGTACAGGGCGCTCAATCGCATCTAACGGCAAGCCTCTCTACAACTATTTCGAAGGATACAATGGCGACCAGATGGCAGCAGAACTCAATGTCGCTTCAAAACAGTCGGTAGAAAAGACTACAGCACTGAATGTCGATT
>JAEIGA010012361.1_pt1 | contig 12958 bp, 10 predicted proteins | sample 9270691 | NCBI WGS metagenome assembly JAEIGA01 (sample SAMN17057246, study PRJNA624740) | gut metagenome | biome: biome; isolation source: fecal sample | host: Bos grunniens | place: China: Xizang | collected 2019 | reverse complement strand
CAGACGCTCTCTGAAGTTCTCGAAATCCTTGTTCTCGGGATTGCACCACTGTACCTCGCAAAGTGCTGCCATACGTGGAAGCTCCATATACTCAACGTGGCTGAATGTTGGCACATACTCGCTCCACAGGTTGGCCTGCACTCCAATGATGTGCTTCTGCTCCTCGGGGGTGAGCGATGAATCCATTGGCTCAAAGCTGTACACCTTCTCCACCGGTACATAACCGCCAATTGCCAAAGGCTCGTCATCGGTGTATGTTGTCTGGTAGTAGTCAAAATACATAAAGCTTGTGGGTGACATAATGCAGTCGTGTCCCTGCTTTGCAGCCTCAATGCCGCCCTCGATGCCACGCCAAGAGTGTACTGTGGCATTTGGTGCAAGTCCGCCCTCAAGAATCTCGTCCCAGCCGATAATCTGGCGGCCCTTGGCGTTGAGATACTTCTCGGCGTGGTTTATCACAAAGCTCTGCAAGTACATCTCGGCGCTGTGCTTGTCGTCGCCCTTGATGCCAAGTGCCTTTATGCGTGCCTGGCATTTGGGGCACTTCTCCCACTGTGTCTTCGGGCACTCGTCGCCACCAACGTGGATATACTCCGATGGGAACACCTCGACAACTTCGTCGAGCACATCCTCAATGAATTTCAATGTGGCATCGTTGCCCGCACAAAGCACGTTGTCCGATACTCCCCACATCTTCCACACCTCGTATGGGCCACCGGTGCAACCATATTCGGGGTATGCAGCAAGGGCTGCCTGCATATGTCCCGGGAGGTCAATCTCGGGGATTACTGTGATGTGGCGCTCGGCAGCGTATGCGATAATCTCGCGGCAATCCTCCTGTGTGTAGAAGAACGGGCCGTAGTGCTGTCCGTCATACTCGCCGCTGTTGCGTCCTATGACTGTTTCGTCGCGCTCGGCTGCCACGGTGGTGAGCTTGGGGTATTTCTTTATCTCGATGCGCCAGCCCTGGTCGTCGGTGAGGTGCCAGTGGAAGCGGTTCATATTGTGCATTGCAAGCATATCGATGAAGCGCTTGATGGAGTCCTTGGTGAAGAAGTGGCGCGATACATCGAGGTGAGCGCCACGGTAGGCAAAGCGTGGATGGTCGTTGATTGTCACTGCCGGCAAATCAATCTTCTTTGCGGCTGTCACAGGCAATGACTTGCGCAGTGTCTGTATGCCATAGAATACTCCGGCAGCCGATGGCGATACAATGTCGATTTTCCCCTGGCTTACAGTCAGGCTGTAGCCCTCATTATTCTCGCAGACATTGCCTGTTGCAAGGCTTATGACATTGCCTGTGGCTGCCTCGCCGGTGCTGATTGCCAGCTCCAGGCCGGTGCTCTCCTTTATGTACCCGGCAAGCAGCTCGGCATTGCGCTTCATAGCATCGTCACCGCTGTATGCAATGACAGTGTTCTTGTCCAGCTCAAAGCCTGCGCCTTGCTCCATACTTATCTCCTGTGGCAATGGCACCACATTGTAGTTGGCAGTTGTGTCCACAGATGCACCCTTGTTGCACGCTGCAAGGCAACTGCAAGCGATGAACAGTGATAAAATAGTTCTTTTCATATACCTTTTTGTTTATATTTTTACAAACTTATACATTTTTGCGTGAAAATTAAAGCAGTTTCCTTTTTAAATCAGTATCTTCGCGTAAAATTTAGAAAAATATTTGCTATGAAACGAGACAGACACATTTTTCAACTTATAGAGACAGAATATCGCCGTCAGCTCAAGGGTATTGAACTCATTGCTTCCGAGAATTTCGTCAGCAACGAGGTTATGCAGGCTATGGGCTCGGTGCTTACAAACAAATATGCCGAGGGCTATCCCGGCAAGCGCTACTATGGCGGTTGCGAGGTGGTTGACATCGTTGAGGAGATTGCACGCGAGCGCCTCAAGGAACTCTATGATGCCGAGTGGGTGAACGTGCAGCCACACAGTGGTGCGCAGGCCAATGCGGCAGTGTTCCTTGCGGTGCTGAACCCCGGTGACAAGTTTATGGGCTTGAACCTTGCCCACGGCGGTCACCTCTCACACGGTTCGGCTGTCAACACTTCGGGCTTGATATACACACCTGTCGAGTACAACCTCAACCCCGAGACTGGCCGTGTCGACTATGACAAGATGGAGGAGACCGCACTGCGCGAGAAACCCAAGATGATTATCGGTGGCGGCTCGGCCTACTCGCGCGAGTGGGACTACAAGCGTATGCGCGAGATTGCCGACAAGGTGGGTGCAATACTTATGGTGGATATGGCACACCCTGCAGGCCTCATCGCTGCGGGCTTGCTCGATAACCCTGTGAAGTATGCCCACATCGTTACCTCTACCACCCACAAGACACTGCGCGGTCCACGTGGCGGTGTAATAATCCTTGGCAAGGACTTCCCCAATCCTTGGGGCAAGACAACTCCAAAGGGCGAGGTGAAGATGATGTCGCAGCTGCTCGACTCGGCTGTGTTTCCCGGTATCCAGGGTGGTCCGTTGGAGCACGTCATCGCGGCCAAGGCCGTGGCATTCGGCGAGGCTCTCCAGCCCGAGTTCAAAGAGTATCAGGCACAGGTGAAGCTCAATGCCGCTGTGCTTGCGCAGGAACTTATGGACCGTGGCTTCGGCATTGTTTCGGGCGGAACCGACAACCACTCTATGCTTGTCGACCTGCGTGGCAAGTATCCCGACCTCACTGGAAAGGTTGCCGAGAAGGCGCTTGTTGCAGCCGACATCACAGCAAACAAGAATATGGTGCCATTCGACACCCGCAGTGCATTCCAGACATCGGGTATCCGTCTTGGTACACCGGCCATCACCACCCGTGGTGTAAAGGAGGATATGATGCCTTTCATTGCCGAGATGATTGAGACCGTGCTCAGCGCCCCCGAGGATGAGAAGGTTATTGCAGCCGTGCGCGCAAAGGTCAACGAGACAATGGAGCAGTTCCCGTTGTTTGCATACTAATTGAGGAAGTGAAAAGTTAAAACGGAAAAGTGAAAACTTGATAATATCTGGGCGCTTGTTCTTTTGAGCAGGCGCTTTTTTATCTCAAATCCCATCCAAACATTCTCCTAGCTTTGTTGTTCCTTATTATACACAAAAAAGAGAATGTTATGAGCAATATGAAGATTACTGTTTTTTCGGACCCTGTGTGCACCTGGTGCTGGGGTAGTGTGCCTGTGTGGCGGGCGTTGGCCTATCACTATGGCAGTAACGTTGAACTCGATTACGTTATGGGCGGGATGATTGAGGATATAAAGACCTACAATAACCGCCGCCTGTCGATAGGTGGCGACATAGCCCTGTCGAACCGTAAGATACACGACCATTGGATAGATGCATCGGCTGTGCACGGAATGCCGGTCTGCGAACAGGGATTCCATCTATTTTCGAATGAACACCCGTCGACAATACCGCAGAACCTTGCCTACATAGCCGCTCGCGTGTACGAGGCACGCTATTCCGGCGAGGTACAGCCCGGCGCGGCACGCCACTATCTGCGTCACATACAGGAGGCAACGGCTGTTGATGCCGTGGTGACAGGCGATGCCGATATGCTTGTGGATATGTCGGCCGTGGTGGGTTTCGCCCCCGCGAAGTTCCGCGACATATATGCCGGTGATGTTGTCAAGAAACTGTATGACGAGGGCAAGGCTTTCTGTCGCAGTTACGAGGTCGCTTCGTTCCCTTGTTATCTGGTAACTTATCGTGGCGAGGAGATGATGCTGCGCGGCTATTCGACATTCGATGTGGTGCGCAACAGCATTGAGCAGCTGTCGTTCGGCAATATAAAGCCCATTGATGATGGACGTGAAAAATTCACAGCTGAAAATGTGCTGCGCTTTATGGACAGCTATGGCAGTGCCTATCCTGTGGAGATAGCCACCGCCTTTGGGCTGGCAAGGCACAACGGCCACACGGCGCTGAATGCAGAGTCATACAATGGCCTTTCCGTGATGCTCGATGAACTGGTGAAAGCCGGGAAAATTGCCTCAGCGCCACGCGGAAACGGTTTCATATACTACAAACTGGACGGCAGGCAACCAAAGCCACACATCTTCAAACACGGTTATGCCGGTGTGGACGCATAAGGCAAAAACTGCGGACAGAAACCTATGTGGAAGAGGAAAATATTGCCTCTTCCATATTTTTTTATACCTTTGCCCGCAAGTAACAAAACTATATGAAGAAACTTTTGTACATAGTTGCCCTGTTGGCCACTGTTGCCTGCAGTTCGCAAAAGGATATGAAGGTGCGTATGCACACCACAGCCGGAGTCATTGACCTGTCTCTTTATGACGACACGCCCAAACACCGTGACAATTTCATCAAGTTGGTAAAGGAACATCGGTACGACTCGCTCCTTTTCCATCGTGTGATAAAGGATTTTATGATACAGGCCGGCGACCCCACATCAAAGAATGCTCCATCGGGGGTGTTGCTTGGCGAGGGAGACCTCGGGTACACGGTTGAGGCTGAGTTTATGCCCCAGATACATTTCCACCGTCGTGGAGTGCTGGCTGCCGCACGCGAGGGCGATGATGTGAACCCCGCAAAAGCCTCGTCGGCAAGCCAGTTCTACATTGTGTGGGGGCAGGTGTACACCAAGGAGCAGTTGGATAATCTTAATGAAATATGCAAGCAACGCTTTGGTAGGGAACTTGTGATAACCCCCGAGCAAGAGGCTGTCTATACCACTGTTGGCGGTACTCCGCACCTCGACGGCGAGTACACCGTCTTTGGCGAGGTGACTGCAGGCTTGGAGGTTGTTGAGGCAATTCAGGCAGTAGCTTGCGACGCTAACAACCGCCCCATTGAGGATGTAAGGATTTTGAAGGTTGAAATAATAAAGTGATATGTTGAAAGTAGGAGATAAAGCCCCTGATTTCTTGGGCATCGATGAACAGGGCAACGAACAGAGAGTGAGCAATTACAGTGGCCGCCGGCTTGTGGTCTACTTCTATCCCAAGGACAGCACGCCGGGCTGCACGGCCGAGGCCTGCTCACTGCGCGATGGTATGGACGACCTTGTGGCTGCCGGATATGCGGTAGTGGGAATAAGTGCCGACAGTGCTGCATCGCACACACGTTTCAAGGAGAAACAGCAGCTCAACTTCCCGCTTGTTGCCGATGTGGACAAGAGCACTATTATGGCTTTCGGTGCCTATGGCGAGAAGAAGATGGCCGGCAGGGTGTATATGGGTATAATACGCACGACATTCGTCATCGATGGCGACGGTGTCATTGAACGTGTGATAACCAAGGTGGATACAAAGAATGCCGCCAGGCAGATTCTCGATGTCAAGTAAGCGAATGACGGCAAATGTGAGGTAGGGACTTCACCTTATCCGTTTTACCGATACAGTGGCAGCGCCCCGCGGGGTGCTGCCACTGTATGTGTGAACGCCAAGTGTTAAATGTTATGTTCAAAATAAAATTTATTAATCTATAAAATAAGTTAAAATCTATATTTTTTGTAATTTTGCACACCGTTTGCAAAATGCACCCTTCCCGCCGTTGGCGGTGATGGACTTATTGCTGTGAAAAACAAATATTTACATCATAATGAAAGCGAAAAACATCATTGATTTTCATCCAAAGTTCATCGATGCGATGAAAAATTATTCTCGTGCGAAGTTCTCGGCTGATATTATGGCCGGAATAATCGTTGGTATCGTAGCCATTCCTCTTGCCATTGCATTTGGTATTGCCAGTGGAGTGGGACCGGCCGAAGGTCTTATGACAGCTGTGATTGCCGGTTTGCTCATCTCAATACTCGGTGGTTCAAAGGTGCAGATTGGTGGCCCCACAGGTGCCTTCATCGTCATCATCTATGGTGTCATACAGGAGTTTGGCATTGCAGGCCTTGCCATTGCAACTGTTATGGCCGGTATCATACTGGTGATAATGGGATTGTGCCGTCTTGGAACAGTCATCAAGTTTATGCCTTATCCAATCATCATCGGTTTCACAGGCGGTATTGCAATAACCATCTTCTCTACACAGATAAATGACCTCTTTGGTCTTGGAATTGAGAACGTGCCAGCGAACTTTGTCGACAAATGGGTCTGCTATGCCCAGAACTTCGGCAAAATAGATTACTGGAGTGCCGGTATGGGTATACTCAGCGTTGTTCTCATTGCCCTCACACCCAAGTTCTCAAAGAAAATCCCCGGTTCGTTGCTTGCAATCGTGGTGATGACACTCATTGCTTATCTTCTTCGTGAATATGCCGGTGTTACATCCATAAAGACCATTGGCGACCTCTATGAACTGCCTTCAGGTCTTCCCCCATTCACTGTTCCTTCACTCCCCGAGGGCAAGAGCCTCTTTGGTGCAATGCAGGAACTCGCACCTGTTGCTTTCACCATTGCAATGCTGGGCGCCATTGAGTCACTTCTCTCGGCAATGGTGGCCGACGGTGTGATTGGCGACCGCCACAATTCGAATACCGAGCTCATCGGTCAGGGTGTGGCAAACATTGTGGCTCCATTCTTCGGCGGTATTCCGGCTACAGGCGCAATTGCCCGCACAATGGCAAACATCAACAACGGTGGTCGCACACCTGTTGCCGGCATTGTTCACACACTTGTGCTGCTGCTTGTGTTGCTTTTCCTCGGCAGTCTTGTAAAGCTCATTCCAATGTGCTGTCTTGCAGGTGTGCTGGTGATGGTATCATACAATATGAGTGGCTGGAGAACCATCGTGTCAATGTGCAAGAGCTCAATGTCCGGTACAAGCGTGCTCTTTGTAACCCTGTTGCTCACTGTGTTCTTTGACCTTACATTGGCTATTGAGGTTGGTCTGGTAATGGCTATCGTGCTGTTTATGCGTCGTGCAATGGGCAGTGCTCACATCTCGGTTATCCGCAACGAGATGGGTGTTCACAATGACGGTGAGAACGACGAGATGCTCACAATCCCTTCGGGTGCCGAGGTGTTCGAGATTGAAGGTCCATTCTTCTTCGGTATTGCCAACAAGTTCGACGAACTCACACGCAACACCGATGCTATGCCAATACGCATCATCCGTATGCGTAAGGTGACATTCATCGATGCCACAGGTTTGCACAACCTCGAAATCTTCATTCACGCATCGCACAAGGAGGGCAGAACAATCATTCTCTCGGGCGTCCACGACAATGTGGAGAAGGCTTTGCACAAGGCAGGCATCGTAAAACTCGTTGGTGCCGAGAATGTATGCGCCAACATACACGTTGCGTTGCAGCGCGCCCAGGAGGTAGCAGACACTCTTGCAGTTTCAAAATAAGAACAGCCGGTGGTAGTGCTTTTGTCACTTATCTATTGACTTGTGATGAAAAAAGCACTATTTTCGCAAACTCTTTAAAAAACTACATTATGGAAAGTTTGGATGGAAGGCTGGTGGTGGGTGTCTCCTCGAGAGCACTTTTTGACCTTGAAGCCGAGAATGAAATATTTGAGAAATATGGCGTCACACGATATCGCCGGTATCAGGAGGAACACGAGGACGAGCCGCTTGAAAAAGGTACGGCTTTCTATCTTGTAAAGAGTCTTCTCGAGCTGAACAAGCAGGCAAACCGTCCCATTGTGGAGGTTGTGGTGATGTCACGCAACAGCCCCGAGACTGGAATGCGTATGCTCAAGTCGCTCGATATGTATGGCCTGGACATCACTCGCGTTGCACTTTCGGGCGGTGAGTCGCTTTCAAAATATCTCAAGGCCTTTTCGGTCGATCTTTTCCTCTCGAAGGACGAGGGCGATGTGCAGCGTGTGATGGACTCGGGCATCTGTGCCTCGGCGCTCATCTATGCACCGCCCACCGATTTCAACCCCGAGGATAGCCGTGTGAAGATTGCCTTTGATGCCGACGCGGTGATATTCTCCGACGAGTCGGAGTGCCGTTTCAAGAAAGAGGGCTTCGATGCTTTCTACAAATATGAGAAGGAGAATGCCGATGTCCCATTGAAAGAGGGCCCTTTTGCCAACCTGCTCAAGAAATTGTCGCAGATACAGGAATCCCTTCCCACCTCCATTGAACTCTCGCCGTTGCGCCTTGCCATTGTTACATCGCGCAGCCTTCCCTCGCACTTCCGTGTCATAAAGACCTTGCGCAAGTGGGGCGTGTATGTCGACGAGGCCTATTTCCTTGGCGGTCTGCGCAAGGACGAACTGCTCAAGGCCTTCGGTGCGCACATCTTCTTCGACGACCAGGATACACACCTCTCGTCATCGAGCAAGTATGTACCGTCGGGCAAGGTTCCCTATTACTCCGATTCGCAGATAAACGATGTCGTGCGCGACAGGGAGATGCAAAAGCAAGCTGAAGCAAACAAAACAGAATGAAAAGTGTTTAATTGATGGCCGGCAATGACGCCGGCCATCAATTTTATCTCTTTATGAAAACTTTGCTTTCCTCGTTGAAGTTTATCTTCATTTCGTTGCTCGTCGGGTACATATCTATGCTTTTGCAGAGCAAGTCTATGGTGACGTGGTATCCAATGCTCGAGAAATCGTCGTTGACACCTCCGGGCTATGTCTTTTCGGTGGTGTGGTCTGTGCTGTATGTCCTTATGGGTGTGTCGGCCGGGCTTGTATGGAGCCGCCGCATATCGGCCACCAGGGTGCTGATGTTTCTTTTCTCAATACAGCTTTTTCTTAATCTTTTCTGGAGTTTTACCTTCTTCTTCCTGCAACAGCCTCTTGTAGCCTTTGTGGTTCTCATTGCACTGTTCCTCACCGTTGCGGCATATGTTGTGGGGTGCTATGGTCAGCGTCCTTTGGCGGCATACCTTAACATCCCTTATCTCCTTTGGTTGCTGTTTGCCGCCTACCTCAACGGTTATGTTGTGGTGTTCAATTAGTTAAGCGGAAAGGTGAAAGGTGAAAGGTGAAAGCAGCGGGTAAGCGAGTGTATGGAAGCTTGCTTACATACACAGCGAGCGAAAGCAGGTTCAAGCGCACAAAGTGTGGTTAAAGCTGAAAAGTTTTTATCCTTCGTCCTGTATTTTTTTCAGCATTTCCTTCTGCTGCTCATTCAGCTGCGGCAACACGGTTTTTATGGTCACAATCATATCTCCTGCTCCATCGCGCTTGTAGTGCGGCATACCCTTGCCGCGCAAGCGTAGCCTGCTGTCGGGTTGCGTGCCGGCTTTGATGTTTGCCTTTACGTTGCCATTGAGCGTGGGGATTATGGCCTCACCGCCAAGCATCAGGGTGTAGAGGTCGCAAACGACAGTGGTGCAGAGGTCGTCGCCTTGGCGTGTGAAACGCTTGTCGGGCTCAATGTGGAACGTGATGTAAAGGTCGCCACGTTCCTGGCTGTATGCGCTTTGTGTACCGCGCCCTTTTATCCTAATCTTTTGCCCATCGGCTACCCCGGCGGGGATGGTGATGGCAATCTTCTCTCCGTTGAGTTCCAGAATACGCTTGTGTGTCGTTGCAGCCTCTTCCAGTGTCAGCTGCAATGTTGCCTGGAGGTCGCTGCCTCTTTGTGAGCGGGCTGTGCGGAACGCACCGCTGCCGAACAGCTGCTCAAAGAAGTCACTGAATCCGCTGTCGTTGCCGGCACTGCGCCCGAAATCGCCAAACCCACTGGCTCCGCCAAATCCGTATGCCTCGCTGCCGTATGCTCCCGCGTTGCGTTTCCCGGCCTCGAACTCCTCGCTGTGTTTCCAATGCTCGCCATATTCGTCGTAGCGTTTGCGCTTCTGGGCATCGCCCAGCACCTCGTTTGCTTCGTTGATTTCCTGAAATCTTGCCTTTGCCTGCGGGTTGTCTTTGTTTAGGTCGGGGTGGTATTGCTTTGCCAGGCGGCGGTATGCTTTTTTTATATCGTCCTGTGTAGCGTTCTTTTCGACACCCAGAACCTTGTAATAATCGATGAATGCCATAACTTTTTTTTGATTAATGAACAAATGAATGTGCCGGCGGTTTGCGAAATATAATTAAAACAACCCTCTATTATTTGTTCATTTGCCCAAAATGAGCGATATTCGCGCCGTAAATCAAAAAATACGGATTATTATGAAGAACATATTGTCAATGTTGGCTTTGGTGGTGTGCGCCGGTCTTGTGTCGTGCTATGGAGAGTACGATGCCGATACCGCGCAATCTTACTACACCCCGATACCCGGCAAGCGTCTTGTGGCATCGGTCAAGACGATGTTTGATGAGAATGGTGGGATGAACTACCACGAACACAAATTTACATACGATGCAATGGGGCGCATCAAGAGGATAGATTCTGATATTTCAATCTATTCGCCTGTGGTGGAGAACTATTATGACACAACCTACTACAAGTGTAATATGACAACAAGTGCCAACTACTTCTATCGTGGCGAGGAACTGGAGGTGGCCTTTACGGTATCGACCGAGTACCCCGACAAGCCCAAGATGAACCGCTATGCCAGCAGTTCTAATTTTGGCATCTTCAAGTCGAACGGTGTGTTGGAACGTTTTTCGGTGGCCTCTTTCGATTACTCGGCAACTCGTCTGCAACGTGCATATGCCGATGGCGAAATATGCTACGATGTTGCCCGCGACAACGACGGTAATGTCACCGGATACAAGAAATACCTGACATCTACCGGTGAGGTATATGACGACAAGCAGGGCCTCAATTACTATGATTATACAAAGAACAAGACAAACTTCGACTTCTCGGCCTATTTCGGTTATTGGGGAGTGGAGCAGTGCGTGCCCATCATAGCTCGCCCTTATCGTGCCCCATTCCAGTTGGCGGCTTTTGGTATGCTTGGCTCTACAAGCAAGTATCTCCCCGAAGGCATCATAGAAAAGGATGCCGACGGCAGGGATAATTACATTCCAGGAACTTGGGAGTTGGATAGTCAGGAGTGCCCTGTATCGTATGTCGACACCGAGGGACGCAGGACTGTGATAACATATTTCGAATAAACTGCAGATGTCCCGCTTGGGGCATCAGACAATATTTGGACAATTCCATTAATGAAAAACGGCAACTGCGCAGTTGCCGTTTTTCATTTGTGTTATTTGCAGATGTAATCCAGATATCTTGTAATTGCTCTTTGGCACACCGGGCAGAAATCAGTGAGTGCCTTCATCATACACTCGGGCCAGCCACGGTAGATTCCCTTCTCGAGGTAGGCACCACCCTCATAGGCTCCAATCACCCAATCCTTCTCGGTTGACCCTTCGGGCTTCACGGTGGGTACAGGAGTCTCCTTGGCTATCATATCTTCCCATTTGCCCTCGAACTTTACAAAACGTGTGAGGTTTGCCTCCCAGGGCTCCTTGCCGGCAGGGTAGAGCGCACTAACGGTGTTGCCAACCTCAATGTACTCGTCGCCAAGTCCCATCAGCGAGTGACCGAATTCGTGGACATATACCTCGCCTGTGTATCCGGTTTTGCCGGCAGAGCCAAGGCCATAGAAATTGTATATTCCGCCACCGCCGTACTTGTCGGTGTTTGTGAGGATGAAGATGCTTTCGTATGGCGCATTGGCAGCAACATCCCTCACCATCTGGAACTCCTCGGTCATCTGGTAGCGTTCGCTGTTCAAAGTGTAGAAACGGGTTCCCAACAGGTTGTCCACCCACTTGCCTATGCCGGGCTTGCTGATTCCTTTCTCCCTTGAAGGTGCCCACACGGCGCGTATGTTTATGCGGTGGGTATTCCCGGTGAACGGCTCATAGCCGAACAACGCATCGCTCCACATCTTGCACGATGCAAGGAACTTCTCCCTTTCGTCGGCGGTGAAGCCATCGGGCAACAACACAATGTCAAGGCTGTGTGCAATGTCGCCGCCAATGTGGATGTCCACACATTCATATTGTGGTTTCTGCTGTGCAATGTTGTAGTCATTGACATTGACATCCTGTGCGTATCTCTTTTCCCACTCCTTTGTCTGCTTGTTGCGGGCATAGAACTCAATGCGGAAATCTTTTGTCGGCTCGGGGAATATGACACCTTCGGGGAATGAACGGCTTGTCACTGTTGCCTCGGGTGTTGTCTGCCATTCGTTGAAAAGTGTGCAGTAGTTGTTCTTGTAGATAACTTTGCCACTGGCCTTGTCAATGATTCTGAAGTGCTGTTCGCCATAGTCGAACGGGTTGATGAGCGATACCTTTGAGCCTGCCCATTCGCCCTCCCTGATGACTTTGTCGAAATAGTAGAACTCCTGTCTGCTGTCACCCGAGTGGTGAAAGTCAAAACGCATTGTGTTCCCGGTGAAGAACTCATTGTAATCAACCGGCTCGTCACATATCTGTGGCGTGTTTGCCAGTCTGTTGCTTGTGCTGCACGATAGCAGCCCTGCCGCAGCCAGCATAAATAAAAGTCTCTTTTTCATTTTGTCGGTATTTTGTTGCAAAGGTAGTAACAAACGAGCGAGAAATACGAAGCTTGCTTCAGTATTTTTCACAGCGAGTGCAGTATATCTTATCCAAAGGTAGTAACAAACGAGCGAGAAATACGAAGCTTGCTTCAGTATTTTTCACAGCGAGTGCCTAAAACCTTCGGGGTGGCCCAAAGGTAGCAGAAATATCCAAAAAAAGGGAATTTACCCCTTTGTTTTTTATTGTTATATTAAATTAACAGTGGTAATAGTTGATGTTTTGGCACATTATTCCTATTTTTGCAAAAGTTTTGATCAAATAAAAAATCTATATCATATGAAAAAGTTATTTGTAATTGCCTTTGCTGCTTGTGTGGCATTCTCTTTCACTTCTTGTAAATCATCAAAGAACGCTTACAAGACAGCCTATGACGAGGCTCGTCAGGCCGAACTTGTTGAAGTGAATGGTCAGGAGAAGGAGAGCGCAGAGATTGCTCCGGTTGCAACATCTACAAACACTGCAAGAACTGATGTCGATACAACATACCGCACCGAGAAGGTTGTGCTTTCGTCGGGTAACGAGGGTTCGCTCAAGGCGTTCAGTGTAGTATGCGGCAGCTACAGCAGAAAAGAGGGTGCCGAGAATATCCGTCAGTCATTGGT
>JAEIGA010012360.1_pt1 | contig 12958 bp, 13 predicted proteins | sample 9270691 | NCBI WGS metagenome assembly JAEIGA01 (sample SAMN17057246, study PRJNA624740) | gut metagenome | biome: biome; isolation source: fecal sample | host: Bos grunniens | place: China: Xizang | collected 2019 | reverse complement strand
TGATGGTGGCTAAAGACCATGACTACGACAATCCTGAAGAAGAAGATTTCGACGAAGAAAGAATAGCATTCGGCAAAGACAGCGGAACAGACAAGACTTTGTTCGCTATGCTGAAAGACCTTCGTAAGACAATGGCAAAGAAGATGAACCTGCCTCCTTTCGTGATCTTCCAAGACCCTTCTCTCGAAGATATGACAATCCAATATCCTATCACAATGGATGAACTTACTCAGATTGTCGGCGTAGGTCAAGGTAAGGCTCAGAAGTTCGGTCAACCATTCTTGGATCTTATCAAAGAATATGTTGAAGAAAATGAAATCACTCGTCCTAACGATATGGTGATTAAGTCTTCTGTCAACAGATCTGCTCTCAAGATCAGCATCATCCAAAATATAGACAGAAAGATTCCTCTCGAAGATATCGCTCATTCTAAAAACATGGGATTCGATGAACTTCTTACCGAAATAGAAAGCATCGTTGCAAGTGGAACTCGCCTCGACATCAATTATTATATCGAAGAAAACATTGATGAATATCATCAGGAAGATATTATGGAATATTTCCGTGAGGCTGACTCTGATACCGTTGAAGATGCTCTCGATGCTCTTGGCGTCAACGACTATGAAGAAGAAGAAGTACGTTTGATGAGAATTAAATTCTTCTCTGAAGTTGGTAACTAAAAATTTAAAAATATTAACATTATCGGTGTTGTTACTCCTGATGTCGTGCGGCGACAAACAGTCAGAAGTGACAGCACCGACTGTTTTATTGTCGGAGACCGAGATGGTGGATGTCATTTCTGACGTATATGTCATTGAAAACGCTATCAACCATCGACGCGGAAAAGGAACGAAGATAAGCAACCTGAAATCAAAAGGTTTTGATGCGGTATTCACACATTATGGTATCAATGATTCTATCTTCTCTGCCAATGTTGACTATTATAACAGCAGTCCCGTTGTAATGAAGAGGATTATGGATTCGGTTCACGCTAACTTCAAGGATATACAAAAGAGGTTGAAAGACGAATGATAATGGCTAAAGGTATAGAGGAAATAGAGGGACAGAGGGAATAAGGCTATTACTTAAATAAAAAGGCACCGGATGTAAATCTCGATGCCTTGTTGCTTATAACTTGTAGTCTTGTAGTCTTATTTAGGGAAATTCATCACTACATTAATCTTGCATTCGCTGCTTAATGTTTTTTTGACAGGACAAGTTTCCGCTGACTTTTGTAATAACATTTTCTCTTTGTCATTATAGACTTGTGTGAAGTTGACGATGATGTTTATTTCGCCTATTCTGCGTGGAGCGTCTGCCATAACTTTATCTACTTCAATGCTCAATCCTTCGAGGTTGATGCCTTTGCTTTCTGCGGTGTAACCCATCATCGCCATCATACATGCTGCCAATGATGTTGCAGTCAGATCGACAGGGGAGAATCCATTGCCGTGTCCGTCAACGGTTAATTTAACACCTGATAAATTATGTGTGAATTCACTTTTTAAGTTTCCTAAGTATTTTCCTGAGATTGTTGCCATAATAGTTTTTTTTAGTTGTTAATAATATTAGTTATATGTGTACTTCATTAATAACAAAAATTATGCAATTTTGTCTTAAAATGACGTAATCGCATAATTTTTTTATATGATAATAAATAGCTGACAGAATAACTGACAGTAGGAGTGATTTTCAATCTTTCTTTCTCATAGAAAGATAACCTAAACCGAGACCTGTGAGTATCAGCAATCCTGATCCTAAAGGAGCTTTTTGGTCGTAGTCGGTGCCGAATCTAGGCAGTACAGGCAATTCTTCGTCAGAGTTGCGATATTCAAATGTATTTGAGTTTGAATTGAAGAATCCATCACTCTGAGCATTAAGACTATTGCTGCAAAGACCAAGAGTTACAAAGAATACAAATGTTAATACTACTCTTTTCATTTTTATTGATAAATTCCTTTTTTGTTTTACTTGTTATTAATTAAAATTTTCTTTGTTGTAGTGCCGTTGTCATCTGTCAGACTTATGACATAAATGCCGTTTGCCATTGATGATGATGAGATTTGGCAGTTGCTGCCGCTAGTGTTTTGCTTGATTATCAAACGACCCATTACATCATAGATTTGTACTACGCCGCTGCCTTCAATGTCATCGATGAAGATGTTGCTTCCATCTGTGAAGAATTCTGCTTCGTTGTTTTCATCGATTGACACTTTGATGAGGAAACGTTCTGGGTTGTCATTTGTTGTTGCGAGGAACTTATAGTCGCCTGTTAACATATTTATCTCTTCACCAGTTTGTTTGTCGATGAGAGTGATTTCGTCGTAGTTGCATGCTGTAGAAGAAACGCTTATTGTATATTCTCCAAATTTCATTGCTTCGAAGTTGACTGGTATTTCTGTCACTTCTTTGTCCATGACAGCGATTGCGTAGTCAACATTGTCCATTGGGACATAAACCATTGGGATATTGCTGTTTCTATGGCTTATTTTATCGAGACCGATGCCGCCATTGAATGTTACGTAGGCAACGTCGTTGTGTTTTTCATTTGAAACTTCTATTGTCACCAAACCATTGTTCAATGCTCTTGCAGCAGAAGAATTAGTTTTTTTATTGATGTTTAAAGTACCTGCTGTTGTTGTCTTGACGAGTATGCTTTCCATTGGTTTGATTGCCTCGTTATGTTTAGCATGCCATGCGCCTTCGTTTGACAATGTGTAGAAACCTTCTGCCAAATTGCCATTGTCGATAGCGCATCCGCTTCCTTTGTAGATGTTGTGCATGAATGGATTTCCAACGAGGTTGAAACCTGTGAGGTATTCGCCAGAAGCAGTCATTTTGTATGTTTTTCTTTCTGTGTTGAGTACTTCTGTTATGCTGATGTTTGTTTCAGATGCGTTAGCATAGATATAACCGCGACCTGCTTCCAATGTTGTGAAATCGTTTACGTGTTCTGGGTTTTTGTGGTTTTCCCATTCGTATATTGTTTCGTTGTAACGGAACAATTCATATTCGTACTTTATGAAATTGCTGCTTGATAATTGAAGGTCGCCGAAAGGAGAACTTATTGTGTACCAACCGCTTGCTAAATAACCATCTTCACCAATGACGTAAGGAGCAATGCTTTTCTTAACAGTGACAACATCTTCACTGCCGTTATGAATAAGCTGACCGCCTTCTTCGATGGTGATTTTACCATCTTCACAGATACCGAAAGTGTTCGTTGAAAATGATTCTGTTGAACCTATAGTTGCTTTTGCGTTGATGAAAACATCTTCGTTGCTTGAAGGAACACCGCTTGGCATCCAATTATCACCATCGTTCAGACTGCCATCCTCAACGAATGTTGGTAATGCTACAATGTAGTCTTCGTATTGATACCAATTTTCGTAATATGATTCTAATGCTACATATGGAACATAAATTTTTAAATTATCATTTACAGAGTTAGTGCCAACAAATGTTCCCAAGGCATATTCTTCTAACTCTGCAGATTTGGTTGCATTGCATTTAATAGTTATTAAATTTTTAGTTTTATTAAAAGCACGATTTTTAATTTCAGTTAATGAAGTTGGAAATATTACTTCTGTAAGTGAAGAGCATGATTCGAATGAACGTTTACCTATGCTTTCAAGTTTATTAGGGAATATTAGTTTTTTTACATTAGTTTTACTAAAAGCATAGTCTCCAATGCTTTCTAATTTTTCTGAAAAAACTATTGCACTAATAGGACATCCATAAAAAGCATAGTCTCCAATGCTTTTTAATTTTTCTGAAAAAACTATTGCACTAATAGGACATTCATAAAAAGCATAGTCTCCAATGCTTTCTAATTTTTCTGAAAAAACTATTGCACTAATAGGACATTCATAAAAAGCATAGTCTCCAATGCTTTCTAATTTTTCTGAAAAAACTATTGCACTAATAGGGCATCCATAAAAAGCATAATCGTCAATTTTACTTATGTTTTCAGATAAAATTAGTTCTCCAGATAAACCGCTACAACCTTTGAAAGCTCCGTAATCTATTTTTTTAAGACTGTTGGGAAATTGTATACCAATAAAATCGGATATGTCAGCAAATCCTTCTTCGTATATGGATGTTACAATATATTCAATACCATTTTCATCCGTTGCTGTTTCTGGAATAACTAATTGTGTGTCTGCTATTATATCTTCATCATAATCTGCACAGAAAATTGCCACTTCTAAAGTCGGTCTTACTTTAGTAACTATATAACCAAATAAATATCCATCCTTTTCTTCATAAAAATCATCATACAAGTTCTGCGCTTTGACGTTATTAATACCGAAACATAGCATCGCTGCTAGAAAAAACAAAAATATAATTCTATTTCTCATGTTTAAATATTTTATACTTAATTAGTTAGTTGTGGTTATAATTACATACTCTACCAATTTGCAAAGATACTACTTTTTTGTAAAAAAATGGTCTGTTTTATAATAAAAATTAATTTTTTTAAAAATTGAAAATCGTTGAATAATTAGGAATTGTTTCTTCCATTAGTCTTTAGTCTTTCTGAAATTCTGAGATTCTGAATTTCTTTTTAAAAATAGTATTTGGTTTGAAAAAAAAGTATTATTTTTACCAACCTAAATTTTGTCTTAAAATAAAAGTGAAAATCATGAATAAATTATTGAAAAAATTGAGCTTTGCTCTCGTTGCAATTGTGTTGGTAGCATTCTCTTCATGTGGCGATAAACCTGAGAGAGACGGATATTTCGTAGTGGGAGGAAAAACTTACAATATCGAAAATGTAAAGTTGAAGTCAACAGGTTATGCCGATAGTTACTATCATTTGGTTCTTACTATGGAAGGTACTTCGTATGGCGAATTGGCAACTTTGTCATTCACTCTTTATTCTGATATAAATGGTTATTTATCATCAGGTATTTACACACCTTATTTAAATGACATGCACTACGCACATAAATTTAAACGTGGTGAATGGACATTAGGTGAGGAAACAACACGTATCTTCATTGGCAAGGTAAAAGTCACCAACGAAAAAGAGGTGTATAAGATAAGCATCGACAGCGAAGATGAAAAAGGTCTGGGCGTTGCTGCTGAATTTAGTGGTGAGTTGGAAGTTATAATCTGATTTATCTTCCAGATTCCTTAATCATCGCGCAAAGCATATCGTTAAAGTCTTGTCTCTCGTTAAGAGATTCAAGACTTTGATGCATTTTATAGCACCAGTGATGGTCGGAATTTGCCGGCACGTTTATTTGTTCTCTCTGTGTGGCGTCCCATCTGAATTCGCCGTCCATCGCGATATAGTCCTGGATAGGAATTATTGTCAGCATCGAACTTGAGTTCAGGTGCTGTTTTATTATTTCCTTGCAGATATAAGGCTCTGCAAAATATGGTGCTCCTTCTTCATGACCGAGCATCTCTTTATGGAAACGGTTTGTGAGTTCGCCGTTTTCTTCCCACCATCCTCTTAATGTTGAAGTATCGTGTGTTGAAGTGGTATCAACGCTTAAGTATGGATTCTTTTTTGGATTGACGAATGTCTCGCTCGGATTCTTTGGCATTCTCTGCACTTCGAGACTCAAAATCTCAAGTTGTTGCATCACTTCTGGAACGCATGCCGGAACCATGCCGAGGTCTTCTCCGCATACCAGCATATCGCTTGCTTCGATAATCTTAGGTAGTTTCTTCAAAGCTTCTTCTTTCCAAAGTTCCTCGTTTCTGTGATAGAAGTATTCGTCGTATAATTTGTTTATCTCGTTCTTCTGTGAATCATTCAACTCATTGTATGAATGTGTGAACTGAAGAGCGATGCGAGGATGTACTATATTGTCGTCGTTTTTGTCTTTCAAAAACAACACCTCGGCACATAAAGATATAAGTCCTTTCTTTATAATATCGTGTTTTTCTTGTTGTCTGTTGTCTGTTGACTGTTGACTTCCAGAAAAATAGTCTTCAATTTTTCTCTGTGTGTCGAATTCAGGTTTTAGTTCGAAATAACTGAATGAAGTCTCGTTGAGATAATTCTCTCTTACCTCATCGGTGAACTCGCCGAAATATTCATGCAAGAAATGCCCCCTTATGTAGGGTTTTGTCAGTCTTTCTTCATTCGCTGATAACTGATGGTTGACATCTGACATCTGATAACCAATCGCTGGACTGAAGTGACCAAGCAGACCTTGTGTCGATTCGTAAGGTATTTCCCAGATGCGGAAGAAACCAAGTATATGGTCGATGCGGTAGGCATCGAAATAGCGACTCATTTGAGAGAGACGTTCGCGCCACCATTTGTAGTCGTCTTGTGCCATAGCGTCCCAGTTGTATGTGGGGAAACCCCAGTTCTGACCTTCTGCTGCGAAGCTGTCGGGAGGAGCGCCTGCCTGTGAGTCGAGGTTGAAGAGATGTGGTGATGTCCATGCCTCTACGCTGTGACGTCCTATGCCGATAGGTATGTCGCCTTTCAAAGCGATTCCTTTTTGATGTAGATAGTCAATAGTCTCAGTTAATTGTTTGTCGAGATGATATTGCAGGAAATAATATAACTCAGGATGTTGTCTGTTGTCTGTTGTCTGTTGACTTTTTATACAGAACTCGGCGTATGGCACTAGCCATTCTTTGTTTTTCTCAAAGAAGATGCGATAGTCGTATGAAATTTTTACTTCGTTCCATGTCTGTGCGAAAATCTTTTTAAAGAATTCGTCTTTTATTTTCATCACTTCAGGATAATCGACGAAGTCTTTTGCGTTGAGAATCTCACGTTGTCTATCAAAATATTCTTTGTCGTTTTCGTTGTAGAGTGTTCCCATCTGCGAGAGGTTGAGATAGATGGGATGTAATGCTTTTGTTGATATTGCCTTATAAGGGTAGGAGTTACTCCATGAGTCATTGGTACGAGTGTCGTTGATAGGCAGTATCTGTATTATTTTAAGACCAGTTTTCTGGCACCAGTCGGCAAGATGTTTGAGATCGTTGAACTCACCGATGCCGAAACTGTCGTTGCTTTTCAAAGAAAAAACCGGCACCGCCACACCCGCGAATTTGGGGTTGTGGTCGATGCCGTTATTATTTTTCAACAACACCTTGAAAGCCTTTGTTTTGAAGATGTCTTGCATGGTAAAGTCCTTTTAGAAATTCAAAAACTCAGAATCTCAGAAACTCAGAATTAGGAAACCTCTAATCCTCTAACCCTCTAATCCCTCTGTTCCTTTAACCCTCTAAAGTGTCAATTGTTTTACAAAGGTCTTTAAAAATATCTTCAATAGAACCTACGCCGTTGATAGGGTGGAGTATGTTTCTGTCTTCATAGAAATGGAGTACAGGTTTTGTCTTGTTTTCATATTCCACGAAGCGGAAGTGTATAGACTCGATGTTGTCATCGGCGCGACCGCTTGTCTTGCCGCGTTCGAGCATACGTTCGATGAGGAGATTTTCTGGCACCTCGAGGCTTAGTACGCCATCGAGTTTCATATTATATTTCTTGAATAATTCTTCAAGAATCTCAGCTTGTTTCACTGTACGAGGGAAACCATCGAAGAGGAAACCGTTGCTGTCGGCGTGGTTGAGGATGAATTTCTCGATTATTTCAGTTACTATTTCATCGGATGCGAGACCGCCATGTTCGATGATGTCTTTCACCTTTAAACCTATTTCAGTACCTGCAGCCATTTCAGCGCGGAGCACTTGTCCCGTTGAAATATAAGTGAGGTTATATTTTTCTTTTAAGTGTTCAGATTGAGTTCCTTTGCCAGCGCCTGGAGGTCCGAAGATTATTATATTTAGCATGATAGATATTGTTTTTTTTACTTTTATGTATATTTTAAATCAATCAATGACTTTATAGATTGATCCGTAGTTTCTTCCGTGTTGATTATAGTCGAGGCCATAGCCGACGATGAATTCGTTGCCGATATTCATTCCGATGTAATCTATTTTGTAGTCGAATTTGAAAGCGTTAGGTTTGAACAGCATTGTTGCTACTTTCACGCTTGCCACTTTCATTGCTTCGAGTTTTTGCAGGAGACTGTTCATTGTGAAACCGGAGTCGATAATATCTTCTATGATAACTACGTTGCGACCTTCGAGAGAAGAGTTAAGACCTATGAGTTCTTTCACTTTGCAAGTGCTTTCTGTACCTTCGTAAGAAGCATATTTGACGAAAGATGTTTCACAGTCGATAGTGAGTTCTTTAAAGAGTTGAGAAGCGAACATAAAGGCACCGTTGAGCATTACGAGGAACAAAGGATTTTTCTCTTTGTATTCCACATTGATTTGATTGGCGATGTCTTTGATGACAGTTTCAATCTCCTCTTGTTTTATGTAAAGCTTGAATTCTTTGTCAAGCACCTTAATGATTTCCATAATCAGTTTTAGTTGTTGATAAAATTTTTCTCGTCTGCAAATATACGAAATTAAAGTATAAAAAGTAAGATAAAAATGAATTTTACAGATGGAAAAAAATAAAAATTCGTGAGATAAGATGACCTCACGAATTTTGGTATTAGAATTATTTGAAGTTTGTTTATTCTATAGCGATTTTAGCTCCAGGGATAATTTTTATAGGATGATTGCCTTTGGCGGTGTATAAACGGTTTTGTTTGATGCCGTTTGGGAATATTAAAGTTGCACTTGTGCCATGTTCATCTTCAAAAGTAACTTCTAAATTCGTTTCTGTACCTTCTTCAGGAACTAAGAATGTTACATACGAATCAGCAGATGGTGATGTGATGGTTATATCGTTGAATGTATGTATTGGGGTATTTCCATATTCACCATAATTGTTTGCATTCAAATATTCAGTTTTATAGTTGGATGTGTATCTGAATATATAGCAAGAATTGTTATATTTGATTGTAATGTTGTCATCTAAATTGAAACAGCTAAAATCAAAACGTGCTAGAGAAGTTACAGAAGTGAAATTGGCGTTTGTTTTATAGTGATGGTCATTGCCAGATATTTCGCCAACGAACTCGATGTTAGCTTTGCCAACATGATATTTTCCGAAATCTTCTATGTTGCCTGTTTGTGACGATAGGTCAAGGTCGATTCTGCTTAAAGGAACTGCTCCGTATGTTGTTGGTCGCAGAGTGTAAAGTTCTTTACATTGAGATGGAGGCAATACAACCTCTGTACCGGGAGCTACTGGTTCTTGGTATGTTGAATATTGAAATATTGCCTGTGTCTTGTCGTTGCTTAATTCTGTTAAGGTGAATTTGCGGATAATATTATAAGGATTGTAACTTTCAACGCCTTTTCCGAAAATGACATCATCTTCTTCCCATCTGATAATCTTATCTGCAATATCAAAAGATGTTTTGGAATTGTTCATAGAAGCACTGACAGTAAGAATTAATTCTGACTGTTCATTATCAGGTTTACAATTTGTAAAAACAATTGATAATAATACTAATATTAGCAGATTGTATTTTTTCATATTGTTCTTTCCTTTCTGTTTCTTTTGTTTATAACATAGCACAAGCCTGCACCTATTAAAATTAACAAACCATCCCCGACAGGAACGCTTTCTTCAATAAATTGCTCGAATTTGGAACCTTCAGCAAAGAAATAAGCTTTACCTATGCCTCTGCCAGGAGGATCTATCGCGCGTGTTTCATTGTTTTCTTTATATTCATTATAGAAAAATCCGTCGCTCTGTGCCATAGCAGAGAAAGATAATGCAGCGAATAATGCTAGTGATATGATTCTTTTCTTCATGATTATATTAAAGTTCTGTTTCGATAATGGTGTTTCTGCTATTTAAGAATTATTGACCTTCAAATGGGTTTGAACCGCCACCTGGATAATTCCATTGATGATCACCATTAACATATATAGGAAGTATAGAATTGTCGCTATCGTATCCTCCTGTGTAAATTTGATTGGAAATAATATCTTCTTCGAATTGGTAGTCAAGAATGTAGGTTGCACCTGCAGTTCCCATACATCCAAAATAGAAATGTGGTTTGGATTGAGGTAGTAATGCTATGTAATTGTGTCCCATGTAAGCGGAAGGTTGATAATAGGGCCCATAATATATTTTTTCTGTTATTATGGATATGTCTACTAATCCTTTAGGATCTGCTCCTATTTTGTTGCCATCAGTTATGTTGCTGTATTCTTTTTCAAATGTATTGCTGGAATTATTGTATTTAAGGGTTAATGTGTTATAGTCGTTACCGCTGTTGATGTCCAAATCAATACCATATGTTTCATATCCGTTCCAATATTGTGTGGTGCCTAGTTTGTTTGGATATAAGAACATATAAGCTATAGTCATTTGTGTTTCAAATAATACTTTTTTAGAGAAAGTCAGATTGCCAGTGTTATTGTTTTTTACGAATGATACGGTTCCTTTTGCTACGTGGAAGTCGCCTATGTTTTCCAACAAACCTGTTTGTTCTTTGAATGATATTGTCTTTCCTTGCAATACGCCGTCACCGTATATATTTGTAACGTTGGTAGAACCGTCGTCAGAACCTTCGCCGTTGTTGCCGAAGTACCATATTTCATAACTTACGCCGTCGGAGATAAGACCTTCAGGAGCCTCACCTTGAAATACATTACCACCGGATGCTGTGTTTCTCATTTCAACCAATCTTGCAGGGAAACTGCCGTGAGCAGGAACAGCGATGAAAATAGATTCGTCACCTTTCCATGAGATGTTACCTCCAGGAATTGCAATATCGCTTTTGCCATTGTCAGTATCAATTTTTCCTGATATAGATACCATCTTTGTATCATCGTTGTTTGTTTCAGGATCTTTTCCACATTGAGTGAATGCAAATAATGATGCGAATAATATCAAGAATATTTTTTTCATATTTCATTCTCCTTTCTTTTAGAAAATGCATATATTAAACCAGCGCAACTTAAAACGAGAAGTCCGTTTCCTATAGGAGCATAATCTTCTGCACCTTCCATATTTAAGAAATCAGCAGTGTTTTCGCTGAAAATATGGATATAACCATCTTCTCTATATTCCTTTTCGTATTGAGAATATTTACTTGAGAAAAATCCGTCGCTCTGTGCTATTGCAGAGAAAGACATTACTGTCAATACGAGTGCTGTTAGAAACTTTTTTTTCATCTGTTTTAGTTTTCTGTAAATTGTCTGTGTTTATAAATTGCTGAAATATAATTTTTTGGATGTAAAAAGATTATATTTTTTAGCGAGTGCAAAATTAGTATTTTTATTTGAATAATGTTAATAATTTTAAAAAAAATAATTAAGTTTCAGAATGTTAATATTTATTAGTGAAAGGCAATTTTGTATGCACAAAACATTTTGCGTTTTATGTTGTTTCAGTGAGAAAAATATAAAGCTTATGGATTCAAATAAAACGAAAAATGTTGCTAAGTTAAGTGTCTTTACTATAGCAATTATGAATGTTACGGCGGTCGTATCCTTGAGAGGTCTTCCTGCCGAAGCCGAATATGGTTTGAGTTCGGCATTTTATTATCTCTTTGCGGCTCTTGTCTTTCTTATCCCGACATCACTCGTTGCGGCGGAGCTGGCTTCTATGTTTGCTAACAAAGAAGGCGGCGTCTTCCGCTGGGTGGGCGAGGCGTTCGGCAAGCGACTCGGTTTTCTCGCCATCTGGCTTCAATGGTTCCAAAACACTATCTGGTATCCTACTGTACTTACCTTCGGTGCTGTTTCTCTTGCCTTCATCGGCATGAATCCTACTCACGACATGACATTGGCAGACAATAAGATATACACTCTTGTAGTGGTACTGGTTATTTATTGGCTCGCCACTTTCATCTCTTTGAAAGGTCTTGGCTGGGTAGGTAAGGTGTCTAAGATAGGTGGTCTTGTTGGTACCATTATTCCTGCTGCTTTGCTTATCATCTTCGGTATTTATTACTGGGCATCGGGAGGTCAGATACAAATGAATTTGAGCGGCAGTTTCTGGCCTGACCTTGCAAAGTTGGACAACCTCGTCCTTGCGTCAAGTATCTTCCTTTTTTATGCTGGTATGGAAATGACCGGTGTTCACGTCAAGGAGATGGACAATCCTTCAAAGAGTTATCCTAAGGCAGTGTTCGTGGGCGCATTCATCACTGTGATTATCTTCGTTCTTGGAACGTATTCACTTGGCTTTATTATCCCACAAGATAATATCAATTTGACACAAAGTCTTTTGATAGGTTTCGACAATTATCTAAAATATCTCCATCTCTCATGGTTGTCGCCAGTCTTTGCCATCGCTCTTGCTTTCGGTGTTCTTGCTGGCGTATTGACATGGGTTTCTGGTCCTTCCAAAGGTTTGCTCGTTGTAGGCAAGGCTGGTTATCTTCCTCCGTTCTTCCAAAAGACAAACAAACTCGGTGTACAAAGCAACATCTTGATAATACAAGGTTGCATAGTCACAGTGTTAAGTCTTCTTTTCGTTGTAATGCCTTCGGTACAAAGTTTCTATCAGATTTTGTCACAGATGACAGTCTTGTTATATTTAATAATGTATCTCTTGATGTTTGCAGCAGCCATCTATCTTCGTTACATTATGAAGGACGCTCCTCGTGATTTCCGTATTGGAAAGAAAGGTAACTTCTTGATGTGGATTATCGCTGGCGTAGGTTTCTTAGGTTCATTATTAGCTTTCGTATTGAGTTTCATACCTCCAGGACAGATATCAACAGGCAGCAACGCGGTATGGTACGGCGTTATGTTCGGTGGATGTATAGTCTTCGTGGCAGTACCTTTTATAATATATGCTTTAAGAAAACCATCATGGAAAGACTCTGAATCTGAGATTCAGCCGTTCCATTGGGAGAAATAAAGACTAAAGACTAAAGACAAAGGGCAAAAGGTAATAATGTCTAATGAAAAACTTTAGTCATTAGTCTTTTGCCTTTAAGAATCTCAGAACTTCAGAATTTTTTAGGAAGTTTCTGAGATTTTGAGTTTCTGAATTTCTTATTTTCAAAAAACGATTTGGTAAGTACTTCTGCTTCTTTGTTCTACG
>JAEIGA010012359.1_pt1 | contig 12959 bp, 15 predicted proteins | sample 9270691 | NCBI WGS metagenome assembly JAEIGA01 (sample SAMN17057246, study PRJNA624740) | gut metagenome | biome: biome; isolation source: fecal sample | host: Bos grunniens | place: China: Xizang | collected 2019 | reverse complement strand
TTCAAAGGTTACGGGTAAGTATGGTGTTCTTGATGTTATAAATTCCGGTTCGGCAATGGAACTTGATGCTGATACGGTAGAACTTATAAAAGAGGTCGTTCGGGAAAAGGGAATACATACGTTATGGTTCGAAGCGCACTTTATGTACCGTAACCGTCTCAGCTCCTTTGCAGCGCAGTTTGCTCCTGCAGCAGTGAATTTCCGTTGTGGCATCGAGAGTTTCGACCCGCAGCAGCGCAAGCGGTGGAACAAGGGTGTGCCGGAATGGGTTACACCTGCCGATGTGGCAGCCCATTTTAAAGGGGTATGTCTCCTATGCTGCACGACTGACGATACTCCAGAACGTATTCTGGCAGATATAAGAACAGCCGGTAAATATTTTGAATATTTCAGCGTCAATGTCTTTTGCGACAATGGGACTCCTGTGAAGCGTAACGATGAGCTTGTGGAGTGGTTCAGAAGAGAAGTTTATCCTGTTATAAAGGATGAACCGGCAATAGAGATCCTGATAGAGAATACCGATTTGGGGGTGGGATAGAATGCATGGATCTTTCGATTACGGTGTGTGGAGGAAATGTTGTCTTTCGTAAACGGCAATAGTATAACCGCCAATCAGGCAAATGAAAAATTTTCTAAAATTGTAAAAATCTTTTGCGTCTTTTTATATAAAACATCTGAAATATTATATATATTTGTCTTTAGGAATTCGTTCTTTGGTTTCTAAGAAAAGTATGTTCTCGGAACAAACGGTTTCTTCTTTTGTTATAGCTTGTAGTATCCATTAAAACATAAGTTATGGCAGTGAAATTCTATAAGTGTGCCCATTGCGGCAATGTGGTTGAGAAGCTGGTTGATTCTGGTGTGCCGGTAGTGTGTTGCGGAGCAAAAATGGAAGAACTTGTTCCCGGTACCGTTGATGCGAGTGCCGAAAAGCATGTACCTAAGTTGACAAAGCTGCCGGACGGCCGTTTGAAGGTTGAGGTAGGCAGCACGCATCACCCGATGACTCCTGAACATTACATAGCATTCATATACGTCGAGTATGTGAATGGAGGTATGTATCTTAGACTAAAAGATGAGCCGGTTGCTGAATTCTGCATATGCAACTCCAAGCCGGTTGCAGTGTATGAGTACTGTAATCTGCATGGGCTTTGGAAAACCGATATGTAACAATTATTGATTGAACCGATAAAATTAGAATTATGGAAAAGAGTATCAAAGGAACACAGACCGAGAAAAATTTGCTTACGTCATTTGCTGGTGAATCACAGGCAAGAATGCGCTATACATATTTTGCAAGTGCAGCGAAGAAGGAGGGTTTTGAACAGATAGCTGCGATATTCCAGGAGACCGCAGACCAGGAGAAAGAGCATGCAAAGCGTATGTTCAAGTGGCTCGAAGGCGGTATGGTAGAGATAACAGCATGTTATCCGGCCGGTGTAATAGGAACAACAGCCGAGAACCTTAAGGCTGCTGCAGCCGGTGAGAATGAGGAGTGGACTGCCGATTATCCACGTTTTGCCGATATTGCCGATGCAGAGGGCTTCCCGGCAATAGCAGTGATGTACCGCAATATTGCTGAGGCCGAGAAGGGGCATGAGGAGCGTTATCTTGCTCTTCTTGACAATGTTGTTAACGGAACTGTGTTCAAGAAGACAGAGACTGTTACATGGCAGTGCCGTAACTGCGGTTTCGTTCATACAGCAACAGATGCTCCGGAGGTTTGTCCGGCCTGTTTGCATGCCCAGGCATACTTCGAAGTGAAGAAGAATAACTATTGATAACAGGTTATGACATTAAAAGCGGGACACAATTCAAATGTGTCCCGCTTTTCGTTATCCCTTTTGCTGTCGAAAGAGCAAATTTTGGCAATATAATTGCGTTTTTTTGCAAAATTTGTTACGTTTGCAACATCTTCTATCCAAATGGACTTTAGTAATTATCTAAAATAGAAAGCTATGAAATTGAAATTCTTTTTGGTTATGCTGTTATCAGCTTTTATCATGCAGGTGCAGGCTCAGTACTATCGTGTTTCGGAGAATAAGGTAAAGTGCATCTATTCCGATATGGACGGCTCTATCACTGTAAGGGCAACAGGTGAAGGCCGTAAGAAGAAGGATGCAAAGGAACATGCGATGAAGAATGCTGTATATGCAGTGATTTTTAAAGGTGTTTCTGTTGATGGAAAGGCATATGCCAATATGGCTGCTCCTCTGATAAAGGAACATGAGGCAGAGAAAAAGTATGCCGAAAGCCTTTATCCGTTCTTTCAGGACGGTGGCCGTTACCTTGAGTTCGTAAGTGAGGAAGACCGTCGTCGCAGGTCCGATACGAAGGTTGTAAAGAACAAGGTTCAGGTAATGTGGGAATTCACAGTACGTGTGAGAAGAGCCGAACTTCTGCAGTATCTTAAGGACGAAGGCATTGTAAAGTATTGATCGCATGACAATTGTACAACAACAGAGAGCCATACCTGCCAGGTATGGCTCTCTGTTATTTTAATTTACAATCAGTCGATTATGCCGTTGTATTCGAGCTCTCCCTCTACAATGAAGAACAACTCTTCCGGGTCGAAATCTCCAATACCGTTTTTCTTTGCCTCCTTGGCTATGAACTTGGCTATCTCCTCAATGTCAATGTCAACATATTCGTCACTTCCGTCAAGGATACCGCTCTTGTCGTAGTAGTCGTAGATAGTATCCAGGAAGTAATAGAACTCATCGTCGCTGAACTTCTCTTTCAGCTCCTGCGGCAAACGTTCGCGTATGAATGCAATGGTCTTCTCGTCATCGAGATCTTCCATGCTGAATTCGTCGTTGTTCATGTCTGGTTATCCTAAAAGTGCTTCGAACTTAGCCTGAACGTCACCTTTCGATTTTGAACCTACGAATTTGTCAACGATCTTGCCGTCCTTTATGAATATTACTGTTGGCACATTGCGTATGCCGTATTCCATTGTAAGGTCATCAGCCTCTTCAATATCACACTTGCCTACGGCTATGCGTCCATCATACTCTTTTGACAATTCGTCAATGATAGGTGCCAACTGCTTGCATGGTCCGCACCATGCCGCACTGAAATCCAATACTATTGGCAACTCTGTTGCCATGAACTCTTTTGCGTTGTCGTTAGTTACATTTACTGCCATAATTCTCTCTTTTAAGTTGTTGTCAATTTAATTTATAATCAATATTCTCTAAGCTTTTTATATAGTCGATAAACTGTTGGGTAACTTCAATATCCCTGCTTCTTGATGCAAGCTCCAATGTAAATTCCTGTTCATAGTCCTTAATCTTGAATATGAGCTTGCTGTTTCCCGGATGTCTTTCGGTGTAGTCGATTATGCTTGCATAGATTTCATCCGTCAATGACATTACATCGAACGACAAGGTGATGCTTTTTACCAGTCCTTCCTTTATTTCCGGCATAAGTTCTATGCTGTTGACGGAAAAATCGAACTTGGTAGGGTCCCAGCGGCGTGGTTGGCAGCTGCCTTTTATATAAAGGAAGTTGCCTGGTATAAAATAGTTCTGGTGCTTCATCCACTCATCGCCCAGGAAGAAAAGTTCTGCAGTGCCGGAAAAGTCCTCTACGCGTGCAACGCCGTACGGGCTTCCTTTCTTTGTGAAGCCTGTGCGTGGCGGGTCGCTTACAACGCCGCCGAATGTTATCTTGCGGCCTGCAAGTGCCTGCATGTTCTCAATCTCTGCAGCTTTTGTGTTGCAGAACTCATTGAGTATAAGTGCATAGTCATCAAGCGGGTGGGCCGATAGGTATATGCCCACAAGCTCTCGTTCGCGGTTGAGCTTTTCGAGGGTGCTCCAGTTGCCGCCCTCAGGTATCTCCGGCTTCGGTATTTCGGCCATCTCGGTATCCCCGAACAGTGATGCACTGGCATTTGCCTTGTCCGTCTGGTAAAGGTTGCCGTATCTTATAAGTGCCTCCAGGAACTGTTCTCCTTTGCTGTTTATGCCTGCGTACTGCTCTCGTGTTATGCCGCCGGGCAATTCGTCGAATGCTCCGGCAAAAGCCAGGCATTCAAGGTTCTTGCGGTTGCATGCAGTAAGGTTAACGCGCTCGACAAAGTCGAATATGCTCTTGAACGGGCCGTTTGCCTCACGCTCGTCGATGATGCATTGCACGGCATTCTCACCCACACCCTTTACAGCGCATAGACCAAATCTAACGTCACCTCCCTTGTTTACGCTGAACTTGCGGCGCGATTCGTTGACATCGGGGCCAAGAACGTTGATTCCCATGCTCTTGCACTCCTGCATCAGCTTTGTGATTTCAGTTATCTTGTCAAGGTTGCGGCTCATGGCTCCTGCCATGTACTGCGGCGGGTAGTTGGCCTTCAGGTATGCAGTCTGGTACGCAACCCATGAGTAGCATGTAGCGTGTGACTTGTTGAAGGCATACGAAGCGAATTTCTCCCAGTCGGCCCAAATCTTCTCCAGTATCTTTTCGTCGTGTCCGTTCTTTTTACCGCCATTGATGAACTTAGGCTTGAGCTCGTCCAGCTTTGCCTTGAGCTTCTTTCCCATGGCCTTTCGGAGCGTGTCGCTCTCACCACGTGTGAAATCGGCCAACAGTCGTGACAGGAGCATCACCTGCTCCTGATATACAGTGATTCCGTATGTATCCTTAAGATATTTTTCCATACAAGGAATGTCGTACTGCACCAGTGCGGGATTGTGTTTGCGCTGGATGAAGTCGGGGATATAGTCCATTGGGCCTGGACGGTAGAGGGCGTTCATGGCTATGAGGTCCTCGAATGTGCTTGGCTGCAGCTCACGCAGGTACTTCTGCATTCCCGGTGACTCGAACTGGAATGTGCCGATAGTGTTGCCGCTGCAATACAGTTCATATGTCTTCGGGTCGTCGATAGGGATTGAGTCAATGTCAACGTCAATCTTTAGGCTCTGGCGTATATTCTCCAATGCCTCTTTTATAACCGAGAGCGTCTTGAGTCCCAAGAAGTCCATCTTTATGAGGCCTGTTTCTTCAATGACGCTTCCTTCGTATTGGGTAACAAGCATCTTCTCGCCGGTCTCCTTGTCTTCAGCGATGCTTATAGGAACGTGGTCTGTGATGTCGTCGCGGCAAATGATTGTTCCGCAGGCATGCACACCTGTGTTGCGTACATTGCCCTCAAGCATCTTTGCGTATTTGATTGTGTCGCGCAGGGTAGGGTCGGGGGATGCTTCGGCCTCACGAAGTTCCGGTACAGCCTGTATGGCATTTGGCAAGTTCATCTTAAGACCGTCGGGCAGGCGGTCGGGGATGGCCTTGCAAAGCTTGTTCGATGTGTCAAGCGGAAGTTTCTGAACGCGTGCGACGTCCTTTATGGCAAGCTTGGTCGCCATAGTTCCGTAAGTAATGATATGTGCAACTTTTTCCTGGCCGTACTTTTCCGTTACCCAGTTCAGTACCCTGCCTCGTCCGTCATCGTCGAAATCGACATCAATATCAGGCAATGATATTCGGTCGGGGTTAAGGAAACGCTCGAACAGAAGATCGTATTTTATAGGATCGACGCGGGTGATGCCTAACGCGTATGCGACAACGCTTCCTGCGGCCGAACCTCGTCCGGGCCCGACAGAGACTCCAAGTTCCTCGCGGGCTGCCTTGATGAAGTCCTGCACTATGAGGAAGTAACCGGGGAAACCCATTGTCTTCATTATGTGAAGCTCGAAATCGATGCGGTCTATAAGCTCTTGCGAAAATGGTTCCGGATAGCATTTCCTAGCTCCGTCGTATGTGATTTTTCTAAGATAGTCACCCTCCAGTTTGATGCGGTAGAGTTTGTCGTATCCTCCCAGTTTCTTTATCTTTTTCTCTGCTTCTTCCTGCGACAGTACTACATTGCCCTTTTCGTCGCGTGTAAACTCGTTGAAAAGGTCTTCATGGGTAATAGTCTTTCTATACTCCTCTTCGGTACCGAATTCCTCCGGGATGGCGAAGTTAGGCATGATGGGTGCGTTGTCGATTGTGTAGAATTCAACCTTGTCGCAAATCTCTACCGTGTTTGCCATTGCTTCAGGAATGTCGCTGAACATTTCCCACATCTCGGCCTTTGTCTTCATCCATTCCTGTTTCGAGTAGAGCATGCGGTTCGGGTCGTCCAGGTCTTTTCCTGTGCTAAGGCAAATGAGACGGTCGTGCGCTTCGGCATTCTCTTCGTCAACAAAATGGACGTCATTCGAACAAATCAGTTTCACTCCACATTTCTTGCTGAGCTCAATTATGTGCCTGTTCACTTCCACCTGCAATGGATATACCTCATGGTTGGCACGTTCAACTGTTGCCTTATGAAGCTGCAGTTCAAGGTAATAATCATCTCCGAACAGCTCCTTGAACCATATCACACTCTCTTCAGCCTTGTCCAGTTGGCCGTTCTTTATCAACTGCGGTATCTCACCTCCCAGGCAAGCAGAACAGCATATAATGCCTTCGTGGTACTTTTCAACTTCCGACTTGTCGGTACGAGGGTTATAGTAGTATCCCTCACTCCATGCCTTAGAGACAATTTTTACAAGGTTGTGATAGCCTTTCTTGTTCTTGGCGAGCAGAATAAGGTGATAGCCGCGGTCGTCCTTGGTCTCCTTGTCCTGCAACCTTCGCGGAGCGATATATACTTCGCATCCGATGATTGGCTTGAACTTCTCCTCTTCACTTTTTTTCGCGTTCAGCTTGTTCACGTAGTTGAAGAACTCTTTGACGCCCATCATGTTGCCGTGGTCGGTGAGGGCAATGCCTTTCATGCCATCGGCAATGGCCTTGTCAACAAGCTTCTTTATGGCAGCCTGCCCGTCAAGTATCGAGTATTGGGAGTGAACGTGTAAGTGAACAAAATCTTGCATGTCGTATAGTCATCTTAAGGTTCGATAAAGATAATATCTTTTGCCCATTAGTCGTGCTGTTTTCATGAAAAAGTTATTAACACAAGCTGTTTGTATATATTTCCCGTTTCTTTCTAAAAAGAGCGGCGAAATTGTGATTTTGCTATTTTTCTTTGCGTTTTAATATTTTCTTGCTACATTTGTGAAATAATGTATAGATGCGCATCTATGAAGAAGTTCAAAAGAATAAGAAAACTTAAGGATTACAGAATTCATAGTGAGGGTAATGGCATATTGGTTGCTTCCTTTATAATATTGGCGGTAGTTAATGTCCCGTTATGGTATTTTTTTCCGGAACTGCTCTTGTTTAATTCCGTTGTAAGTGCTTTCTCTTTAGTGCTTTATCTTTTGATGGTGAACTTCTTCAGAAGTCCCAAAAGAATATTTCCCGGTGATGTTGAGAATGTCGTGGTCGCTCCTGCCGACGGCAAGGTCGTGGTAATTGAGAAGGTCTATGAACCCGATCATTTCAAGGATGAGAGAATACAGGTTTCGATATTCATGAGCCCAATGAACGTGCATGCCAACTGGTATCCGGTAGATGGCGTTGTTACACGTGTGGAGCATCAGAAAGGAAAGTTCCATAAGGCATGGCTCCCTAAGGCCAGCACAGAAAACGAGCGTTCGCTTGTTGTTATAAAAATGGAAGACGGGCGCGAGATCCTGGTGCGTCAGATTGCCGGTGCTATGGCGCGTCGTATAGTGACTTATGCAGCAGCCGGTGAAGAGTGCTTTATAGACCAGCATATGGGTTTCATAAAGTTCGGTTCACGAGTTGACCTCTATTTGCCATTGGATGCAAAAATCAATGTAGAGCTGGAACAGAAGACTGTCGGTAACGAAACCGTAATAGCTTATCTTAATTAATTTGCCATGTCTGTAAAAAAGCATATACCCAATGCAATAACCTGTTGTAATCTGTTTTCAGGCTGTATAGCTTGTGTCATGGCGTTCAAAGGTGCGTTTGATTTGGCAATGGGCTTTATCGTCCTGGGTGCTGTATTCGACTTTTTTGATGGGATGGTGGCCAGGCTGTTGCGCGTGTCGTCTCCGCTGGGAGTGCAGATGGATTCGCTTGCCGATGATATAACATTCGGCTTTGCCCCTGCAGCAATAGTGTTCAATTATATGAACGATGTGCTCTATTATCCCGAATACTTAGGTTGTTTTTCAGAGATAATACCGTATTCGGCTTTTCTTATAGCTGTATTCTCTGCTTGCCGCCTGGCAAAGTTCAATGTCGATACAAGGCAGACAAATACTTTCATAGGCTTGCCGACTCCGGCGAATGCCCTTTTCTGGTCTTCACTGGTTACCGGAGCTGGGCATTGGATATTCAATCTTAATGCCGGCTGGGTTCTTATGTTGGGCCTCATTCTGCTGTCTTCGTATCTTCTTGTGTCCGAGATACCGATGTTCTCCCTTAAGTTCAAGAACTTTACATGGAGATGCAACAAGACAAGGTTTGTCTTTCTTGCAGTGATGTTGCCAATGCTCATTCTAGGCTATTTGGCCCCCGTTTTTATAATAACATGGTATCTTATTCTCTCTGTAGTTTTATATATAAGAGGTACAAGACCATAATCAATCTATATTTTCCACTGAACAATTGATGGCTGGAACCTTGTTCTAGTTGTCGGATAATTATGTCGTTATGATATATTTTTTTTTAATATTTCTTATAGTGCTGTTTATTGCCATGATGGTGTTGTCGGTCTTTTTTTCAGCTATATCCACAATACTTTCATGGTTTGGCCTGGGAAGAAGAAAAAATGAACCGGGCAATAAGTATTACACTGAACGCGAAACCCGTTCAGAAGAAAAAACACGCTCCTCTCAAAAACGCGAGCGCGGTAAATTGTTTGCCGACGACGAGGGAGAGTATGTCGATTTTGAAGAAATAGAATAATTTTTATCATTAAATATTTGTAAAAGATAAATATAGTCGTATTTTTGCCGAAGTTGTTAATAAATGTATATATAGGTTTAAATTAAATAAAATATACAATTTAAAATCTTTGGCTATGAAAAACAGACACAATTTCAGGAGCTTTGGTGTTTTAGCAGTACTATTGCTCATTACTGTTGTATCAACAGCGCAGGAGAGTCTCAGAACCGGTTATTTCCTTAACGGCAACTTGTATCGTCATAAGATTAATCCGGCGATGATGAACGATCAGAACTATATTTCGTTGCCGATTCTGGGAGGTGTAAGCGTCAATGCAGCCGGTGATGTGGGCATAGACAACTTCATTTTCAGAAACAGTGCGGGAGAGAAAGTGAGTTTCATGCACTCTTCTGTTGATGCAAATGAATTCTTGAGCGGAATAGGAAGCGAGAATAAGATAATGGCCGATATTGACATGACTATCATGTCGGCTGGTTTTTCTGCTTTTGGCGGCTACAATACAATTGATATAGGTTTTCATTCCCGTACAGGTGCAAGTGTACCATACGAGATGTTCGATTTCATGAAGAATCTCGATTATAACAGGAATTATTCAATAAATGATATAAATATTCTTACCAGGAATTATGTAGATATCGCTTTCGGTCACTCCCGTAAGATAACAAAGGACCTTACATTAGGTGCACGTGTGAAGTTTATACTCGGTCTTGCTTATGCCGATGTGAATCTTGATAGAGTTGATGTCGTCTCAAATCCTTCATCCTTGAAATGGACTGTAAGAACGCAAGGCAGTGCTAATGTTTCATTGGGAGGTGATTTCAAGTATTCCGACAATCGTATGATAAACGGAACAAAGGCTGTTAATGGTTATGATGACCCTTCTCCCGGTGTAAACGGTTTCGGAATGGGTGTTGACTTCGGTGCTGTCTATGATTTGAGCAATGTCCTTACAAAAGGACTTATTGTTTCAGCGTCAGTGACCGACCTCGGTTTTATGAACTGGAAGAAAGTTTCAAAGGCTGCTATCGATCAGAATAATCCGTTTGAGTTCGACGGCTTCGAATATGTAAAAGAACATAATGTCTCTCCCGACAATATTGACGAGCAGTTCAACTCTTTGAAGGATGACCTTGAGGAGTTCCTCTCTTTTGAGGACAAGGGTAAGGGTAGCGAAAGCTCTTCTCTTGCGGCTACGCTGAACCTTGGTGTTGAATACAAGATGCCTTTCTATGACAAACTTAGTGCAGGCGTGCTGTTTACTAACCGTTTCGATGGTGATTACTCTTTCTACAAGGTATCACTTATGGCAAACATAGCACCTGTAAAATGGTTTGAATTTGCAGTGAGCGGTACAAAATCGACATTCGGTACAAGCTTCGGCGCGATGGCAAATGTACGTTTTACAGGCTTTAACCTCTTCGTGGGTACTGACTGCTTCTTCAGCGACCTGGGCGAGTACAGCATTCCTGCGAAGGATATGAACGCAAGTGTTTCTGTAGGCGTGAATGTTCCTTTCGGAAAGCGTGGCGGTAAGGCAAAGAAAGTTGAAATTGCTGAATAATTATTGAATGATATCATAAAAGAAGAGCCTTCGGAATATTCCGAAGGCTCTTCTTTTATGATACAGTAATTATCTCTTGCCGGAAAAGAACCTTTTCATTAGTGCAGCGCACTCTTCGGCACAAATTCCTTCTGTAACTTCTGTCTTGGGATGCATGACATTTGGGGCGAGTCTCTTGTATCCGCGTTTTTCATCGGCTGCTCCAAAGACAACTCTCCCCATCTGTGCCCAGGCTATTGCTCCGGCACACATGGGGCATGGTTCAACGGTTACATAAAGAGTGCAATCGTTCAGATACTTGCCGCCGATATTGTTTGCCGCTGCAGTTATTGCCTGCATCTCGGCATGCGCGGTTACATCGTTAAGCGTTTCGGTCAGGTTGTGTGCACGTGCTATTATGCGCCCTTTGCATACGATGACAGCCCCTATGGGTACTTCATCCTTGTCAAAAGCCTTCTGTGCTTCTGCAAGTGCCTGTTTCATGTAGTCGTTGTCTGTCATGGCTTATTACCGGCGCATGTCATGTTCGCCGAAGAGGGTCGGGTAGTCCTCGTCAAGGTTCTTGTATATGAATGAAAGCAGGGTCTCGCGCATCCAGTTGCTCTTGTTGGTAATCTTGTACTTCTTGAGGTAGTCGTCAATGATTTTCATCTCCTCGTCGCTGACAAGGCATACTACACGCGAGTGGCGTACTGGCTGTATGCGTGCTGTTGTCGCTTTGGGTGTCTTGCTCTTTCTTGTGCCCATAGGTTTTCTCTGTTCTGTGCAGCTTAAGGACAAGGCTGCTTGTCTGCAAAAATAGCTCAACTTGTTGCTAATTGCAAGTTTTTCATTTGCTTTTCCTTTATCTATGCGTTATCTTCGTTGCTGAATATGGTAAAAATGTACTTCAATGGCACAACATAATCTTTTGGGCAGCAAGGGTGAGATGTTGGCTGCACGTTTTCTTCTCGATAAGGGCTATGCTGTCCTGCATTACAATTGGAGGTCGGGGCATAAGGAGATTGACCTTATAGCCAAGGAACGTGATACCATTGTGTTTGTTGAGGTCAAAAGCCGTAGCAGCGAACAGTACGGCAATGCTGCTGATGCCGTTACGCCCCGAAAGGTGAACCTTCTTATATCGGCAGCGGAGTCGTATATAAAACGTAATTCTGTAAATCTTAAGTTCCGTTTCGACGTGGTTACGGTTATAGGAAACTGTGAACCCTACAGAATAGAACATATTGAAGATGCATTTTACCCGACATGGTAATAAATAGGTTATGAACATTGAGGATGCACGCATATATTGTCTTGGCAAGAAGAATGCAACAGAGGATTTTCCTTTTGATGAGACTACGCTGGCCTTCAGGGTCGAGAACAGAATCTTTGCTATTGTTGACCTGGAGAATGTCAAATGGTTCTGCGTTAAGTGTGATGCCGATTATGCAATAGAGCTTCGTGACAGGTATCCGCAGATAGTGCCGGCATGGCACATGAACAAGCGTTACTGGAACCAGCTTGATATAGCTGCCCTTGACGATACCCTTTTCTGCTCTCTTGTTGACCATTCATACGATGAGGTACTGAAGAAACTTCCTAAGAAGGTTCGTGTTAATTATGGAAGATGATGTGTTTGTAAAGCTTCTCGATACGGTAGATTCCACAAACCGTTATGCGAAGGATGAGGCCGATGAGTTGTGGCGGGAGGCCGGTTGCGGTGCCCGTATAGCTGTTGTTGCCGCAAGAATGCAAACTGCAGGCCGGGGGCAGAGAGGCAATGTATGGCTTTCTCAAGGCGGGAGGAATCTTCTTCTCAGCATCTTGCTCCGTCCGGGAGAACGGCTGTCGGTGAAAGAGCAGTTCTGTCTCTCTCAAACAGTAGCCGTTGCCTTGCATAGGGCTATGTCGTGCTATGGAATAGAGACCCTTCTTAAATGGCCTAATGATATCTATGCGGGCAACCGGAAACTTGCCGGTGTACTTGTTGAACTCGATTTCTCCGGTCAATATATAGAACAGGCAATAATTGGAATAGGCCTAAATGTCAACCAGGAGCAATTTCCGGTTATGGATAGAGTGCCAGTGTCAATGAAGATGCTTCTAGGCAAGGAGGTTGCAACCGATGATGTGCTTGAAGTCCTGCTTGATGAATTCAAGGGTTTGTACAATGAGCTGCTTTGCGGAAACGTAGCACCGATTGTTTCGGAGTATGAGAGAATGTTGCTGGGATATGGCGAACACCGTCTTTACAAGGATTCCAATGGTGAGTTCTATGCTGTCATTGAGGGCGTTTCCCCTATTGGGCAACTGCTTTTGAGGCGCAATGATGGTACTCTTTTACGTTACTCCTTTAAGGAGGTTGAACAATTCGTGTAAATAAACAATCCGGCCGCAAGTGCACTTGCGGCCGGATTGTTATACTGATTGTCATGCTGAATGTTATGGATGAACGAATGTTCCTATCTCTTCTCCCTCCATAACCTTGCGAAGGTTTCCTACAACATCCATATTGAATACATAGATAGGGAGGTTGTTCTGTTTGCACATTGCAGTGGCTGTGATATCCATAACCTTAAGTCCGCGCGAAATTACTTCGTCGTAT
>JAEIGA010012358.1_pt1 | contig 12959 bp, 13 predicted proteins | sample 9270691 | NCBI WGS metagenome assembly JAEIGA01 (sample SAMN17057246, study PRJNA624740) | gut metagenome | biome: biome; isolation source: fecal sample | host: Bos grunniens | place: China: Xizang | collected 2019 | reverse complement strand
CATGAATTCGATGATGAGTTTGATGATGAGATTGGTGCTGAAGGTTTTTATATCTTCTAATCATCATCTAGTTTCTTGTGCCCATCTTTTTTGATGGGCTAATTTTTTGTTTTTTCATAAAGTGAGCAATTTCCTATAAAGCAAAAAAGCGGTAGTGCAATGCACTACCGCTACTGTTCTAGAAAAATGGACTCCATCCTGATTCTTCTACCTGCAAGCCACCTTCTACACCTGTATTTTCCTTATCCTTATCTTTGTTCTTTTTACAACCACCAAGTGCAAAAACACTAACCATGATTACAACAATAATTCCAACTATGTATTTTAAATTTTTCTTACACATGGCATTTAACTCTCTAACCAATACAATTTATTCAATTATAGCATTCTCAACAAAAAAATCTATAACAACTTTCTTTTTTTCAAAAATAGTGTATAATAAATGCAGAAATAACGAGGTGTAAAAAAATGAAGTTTATTGTGAAATTAGCAGATAAATATATCGAAATAAATAGTGTGCATGATGAGTTGAAAAATTTCTTTAAGGACTATCTTGTCAATGACGTGACACCGGATTTTTCTGTCTCATTGAGTAATGAAGACATATTGGCAGAACAAGAAGTGACTTCTGAAAATCAGTTCTCGCCTACCTATTTAGAAACACTTGCGCTCTTGCGAAAGTTGGCAGAAATCCTTCCATCCCATACTCGCATCTTAATGCACGGTGCATCCATTTCATATAATGAACACGCTTACCTTTTCACTGCACCAAGCGGGACAGGCAAAAGCACACATATTCGTTTATGGAAAAAGTACTTGGGGGATGATGTGAAAATAGTAAATGGCGACAAGCCGTTTATCTCCCTTGAGGATGAACCTATGATTTACGGCTCCCCATGGGCAGGAAAAGAGAATTGGCACAGAAACTGTAAGATGCCACTGAAAGGAATCTGTTTTGTGCAACGTGGGACTACCAATTCAATTCGAAGAATTGAAGCCAGTGATTGCCTTTCTCTGTTATTTAAACAAGTCTATCTTCCAGCTGACACACTTGCCGCCGGACTGACACTGGAGCTTGTAGATATGCTAATTAAAAAGGTGCCGCTGTATGTATTGACATGTGACATGTCCGAAGATGCCGTGAAATGCAGCTTTGAAACCTTAACCGGACTTACATATCCCGTTTTGAGATAAAAGCATAAAAAACCTTGTCGTTCGCGATACGACAAGGTTTTCTTTATCTATTAATAATCAATGAATTATTAACGGCTTTTCTTTTGAGTTGCAACAACACCTGCACCAAGTGCAACAACTGCTACTGCTGCCAAAAGCATCCATGTTGAAGATGTACCAACTGTTGATGGAGATGTACCTGCTGCACCACCAGTTGTCACTTTTGCATAGATAGCAACTGGAGATAAATCTTGGAATTTACCTGTAAGTGTTGTACCATCGATTTTAACTTCTGTTACAACTTCCCAGTATCCTCTAGTCTCACTGTAGTGAAGTACTACAACTGACTTAGGATCGCAGTTTTTAAGAGCTGGTACGTCCAATTTAAGTGTATGACCATTTGTACAATTTGGATGTGATCCAAATGCTTCCAAGTCGAATACAGGACAAATCAACTTTTTGCCAGACAATGTTGTTTTGATATCTTTGATATCTTCTACGATAGATGCTGGAATCTCGCCCTTATCTTCATTCAAAGTCTTGATTGCATTTTGAACTTCTGCATCTAAGTCTTTAAATGTGTCAGCTTTTGCTTCAACTGTGTAACCAGCTTCATTCTTGCTTGCATCCACTTCCTCTGTTTTGCTTCCTGCTGCTGAAACGCTCATCACAGAAGCTACCATCATAGCTGCCATCATAATTCCTGCTAAAACTCTCTTTTTCATGTCAACCTCTTCCCTTTCTTATTCTTGTATAGATAATAGTACTGCCTGTACTAGATATCTCTGAGCATCATTATTATTACATGTCGATAATGTAATAATCTTATCCTCTGCTGTAATTTCTACCGTTGTATCTATATTACTACTCATATCCTTTTTTGTCAAAACAGAATTGAGATAATAATCAAAAATATTTTTATCTTGGAAGTCAAAGCTCAACATCAAGTGTCTGCTGTCATAAACATAGGCTGCAAAAATCTTATATTTCAACACTCTGCCATCCTGATAAATAAGAATTTCATCATGTTCATCCATAAATTTTCTGTCTTTATACTTATGTAAGCCTTTGAACATGGAACCATTTTTCATGTTGTGTCCATAAATCAAAGTATTCGGGTCTGAAAAATCCTTACTGTTATAGTTCTCTGTATAGATTGCTCCTTCTATGCGCTTACGACCATCCACTGTATGATTCAAATAATAACCGTTATCACTCGGATGCTGCACAATCGGATAATCAATCTTTGTACCAGGAATTGTAATCCATGCATAGATATCCGGATACTGTGCTGTAAGACTTGCAAAATCTATAGGGTTCTCTATCTTTTCTACCTCCAACTGTGGAAGGTCCAACAGCGGCTGAACATCATGCTCAACCTTAATATCTTCATAAACTTTTCCCGCATGCTTTTCAGACATATGTTTGTATAATCCTATACATCCTAGAACAATTCCTGCAAGAATTATGAGAATGCCTATTCCAAGCACAATCTTCTTTTTCACGACTAATCACCCTGCACTTCTTTATAAAAATATTGAAGTACGAGTTCATATAATTGTTCCTCATTTATATGATACTCGTCAAATTCATTTCCGTCAAACTTTTCTCCCGGAATATCTTGAATTTTATCATCAGATTCGTAGCTTGCATCAAGCAATTGCGCGAAAAGGTCAGTTCCCATGCTGGTAACCATATGCGGTTTTAAACTATCATACATATCTAAGACCAATGCTGTATCATTCGATGCCTTTGTCCTTGCAGTCTCCATGAACGCTTCCATAAATGCTTTCTGGCGTTCCATTCGCACCATTGCACTCTGTGCAATCTGAGTATCTCGATATCTAACAAACAGTTCTGCATTTTCTTCCGTAATCGCAACCTTTGCGCCTTTTTTGTATTTAGAATCCACCGATTCTAAAGAACTATTCGGCACAACTACTTCCACACTCTTTAGCACGCCAACCGCCACCGGAATACCATCCATATTCAGTGCAAGATAACCTTGAATTGGAATGCCGTACATGAGATTGGAAACGGCCTCTTTCATTAATCGGCAACTTTCCTCTTTCCCGTCACCATATACATATTGCATATTAATATGTTCTTCGATGAGTCCCAAATCTGTACCATCCATGGAATAAGCGTGAACGCTGGCCATTGTATCACGTGGAATGGCAAATGTCTTTGCAGTCTTTTTCACTCTATCGTAGGACAACAAATAGATTGCATCCGCGCGTCCGTTCTCTGCTCGTGCTTGATTCTCTTCAATTGTCTCCCTTGTGTCGATTCCCATGAATAGATAATTACTTAAATGTTCATTGTACTCATATTTTTTTCCACCATACAGGATAGTATCTTCTCGGTCACTCTCCTTGTATTCCGTAGAATGGATATCATCTTTGTCCCTGGTTATGAAAAAAATCATAGCAGCTATAATAATAGCGAAACACAACAGAACAAAACTCTGTTTTTTCTTTCTATTCATAACATCTTATTTATCACTTGATGGCAGATAAGTACTTCCATACATCTTATACTGGCCTGCATATTTATACTTACCAGTATATTTTCTTCCATAGTAAGTGCCTTTAGCAGCAACTCTGTTCATTACCGCTCCAAGAACTTTACAACCACTCTTTTCCAACTGTGTTTTTACCTTTTGAAGCACTCTACGACTTGTAGCATCCTTTTGGATTACAATAATGGCTCCATCACAAAACTGACCAATGACTGCTGCATCCACCACGATTCCAAGTGGTGGTGTGTCTATGATAACATATTGGAATACTTGTTTTGCCGCCTTTAACAATTGTCCGAAAGCTTCATCACCCAACATTTCTGTTGGATTCGGCGCCGGAGCACCTGCCAAGATCATATAGAGATTTTCATAATTTGTTTTACAAACTACTTCATCAATTTGTTCAACCTGTCCACAAAGATATTGAGAAAGCCCTTTTGTTTCTTCTTTAATATCATAACGTTCTTTGTACATAGATTTGCGAATATCCGCATCAATCAAAAGAACCTTCTTCCCAGCTTTGCCCAGTTCAGCCGCCAAGTTAAAACTGATATCACTCTTTCCTTCATTACCATGTCCACTAGTCAATAAAATAACTTTGTTGTTTTTTCCCGAAAACTGTACATTTGTACGCAAGGTCTTCATGGCCTCTTCAAAAAAATAATTCCCGGGATTACTATCTGTTAATGTAATATTTTTATATGCCATGTCCTACTTCGCCTTTCCTTTTAAACTATCTTTCTTTGCATTCTTACCTTGCAACCCTTTTTTTTGATTACTTGTCTTTTCAGGAATCATTGCCAATGTAGGAACACCCAAATATCTCTCAACATCTTCTTCTTTCTGAATTGTATCATTTAGAAGCTCAAGCACAACAATAATAGCACATACAACGAACGCGCCAATCACAAATCCCATAATTGCATTTTTTGTAATGCTTGGGCCCGTTTTTACTCCGTTCTCACCCTCTTCTACAATCTTAGGCGGTGTTACTTCCATCTTATCTCCAATAAACTCAGATGCAACGATTGACAATTCATCCACAACTGCCTTTGCCTGCTTTGCATTATTCATTGTTGCAGTAATAAATAAGAGTCGTGTATCCTCCGGATTGTCAATAGCGATTTTCCCTTTTAAGATTTTATAATTCATCTTCAGTTCAAGATTTTCAATTACTCTTTCTAATACCGGACGGCTGGTAATCAAAACAGAATAATCCTTAGTTAACTGACTTCCAATCTGCAAATCAGTAAGCGAGGTTAAAGTTGTCTCTTTCGTCAATACCAACATCATCGATGTAGAAGAATATGTAGGTTGGATTCTAAAATATGTATATCCTGCCATGAAACAAGCAGAAAGAACTGCAGCTATAAGAATCACCCAAATTCTTTTAATCAATGCGCGGACAAGTCCTATTAAATCAATTTCTTCTTCAAATGTTCTGTTGTTTTCCATTCCTTTTTCCTTCCTTACGCTTTTATTCCATGTAAAATATCCTGTGCATTACCGAATAAAAGTTTATCTTGATATTGTGGATGCAGTTTCTTATGAACCCATTGCAATCCTTCTTTGGACAGAGGAGGGCGCTCCGTTAAATCATGCATATCCGAAGCTATAAAATCAACGACTCCCTGTTTCATCCATCGCTTGGTCATATTGCTTCTTCTATCAAACAATCCCCCCTGGAAAGCACTTACGTTCACCTGTAGTAATGCTCCCATCTCTTTCAGTTCTGCCAATCTTTCCATATTATGCATGCAAAAATACCTTTCCACATGTGCAATAATTGGAATATACCGGTTGTATCGCAGTTCTCTTACAGCCCTATATATAGTCTGATAAGAATCTTCCTGGTCAAATTCCACCAACACATATCGACTGCCGGCCAATGTGAGTACCTCTCCTTTTTCCAACATCTCAACGGTATCCACGCCATAATATATCTCATTGCCGGGATAAATATCCATTAAAATACCATATTTGTCAGAAAGTCTTTCCTCTGCTTCCTTGCAAAGTTTACAAATTTCCTTTCCAACAGCATTCTGCTCCCAAGGAAAATGATGTGGTGTGGCAATAATGGCCTCAACTCCGTATCTTGCACTTCTCACAAGCATCTCTAGTGACGTGTCCCAATCTTTTGCGCCGTGGTCAACCCCTGGTAAAACATGTGCATGTACATCAATTTTCACAAATTTTCATCCACTTTCAAAAACATTTATTTGAATTGTTATTATAACATACATATACTTATGATTCAAGTGTTTTATTCAAGAGACATTTATTCAAGAGACATACCGTCTCCACATGTGTTGTGACTCTGTGATGAACACGTTTCCATCGCCACGTCACACGCTGATGAACACAATTCCGTGTTCACAACCTCAGTAGTTACTTCTTCCTTATTATCAACAATCACTGCCAGCTTTTTCTCCATCTTATGACACCATTTTTCCTTTCTTTGAATTCTTTTCTTTAAACTGCTCTTTTGCGTTTGGTACAACACCACTCTGATTTCCTTTCAGCACAAAAGTCAGTTTATAAGGGTCAGGGCTACCGTCCTCGTTATATCCACCAACCAATACTCTGTCGATGATACTTTCAAAAACCACCCTGTCGAATTCATCAAGAATCTCTTCATTTTCTAATGTCTGACGAAGTTCCGCCATTCGCTTTTCTACACCTTTTTGTTTGTTGATACTCTCGTTTAGTAATTGTTTCTTTCCTGCAAGGGTATGAAGCTTACGATTAAATTCAATCATTTTATCATCATACACCTCTTTACTGATTGTACCATCAATCAGCATATCTGTCATTCTACTTTTTTTACTTTCTAGCGAAGAAATATCTTTGTCAATCTGCTGTCTTCTGCGAACGTCCTCATCATTCGTAAGAGAACTTTCCACTGCAGCCATTACAATCTCCAATACATCTTCAAAATTTCCTGCCAAAAGGCCAAACGCTTCTACAAATGCTCCCTCCAGAATCACTTCATCAATCGCCTTACAGTTCGGACAATTCTTGATGCCGTTCTTCGTTGCATTCATGCATTGCCATACTGGTTTCTCATAATGTGAATTACTGTGCCTTGTGCGCCTCGTCAATTTATGTCCGCAAAAAGCACATTCACACATACTGCTGAACGCATATTGTCTGGTGTATCGTTCTCTGTTTCCCGTCGTTTCCACCACTTTATTTTTGGCTCTTTTTAAGCGAATTCTTTCCGCTTCATCCCACACCTCTCTGGAAACAATTGCTTCGTGATGGTCACGGATATAATATTGCTCCTCCTCTCCCATATTAGCCAGTCTGCGTTTGGAAATCGGGTCTGTGGTAAATGTTTTCCCAAGAAGAATATCTCCCTTGTACTTTTCATTCCTGATAATTCCCATTACTCCGTGAGTATGCCAACTTACTTCACCCTTCTTATTCCTCTTTCCGAGTTCTATTAAACGATTGGCAATGGTAGTTGTTCCATAACCCTGCAAATACATATCATAAATAAATCTGACAATCTCCGCTTCTTCCTCATTGACTGTTAATGTTTTATCTTCCGGATGATAATCATATCCGAGACAACCATTAAAACCAATCAACTCGCCACGCTTCATCTTCATTTTTAATCCCATCTTCACATTCTGCGAAAGGGATTCCACCTCCTGCTGTGCAAGGGAACTCATAATCGTAAGAAGTAACTCTCCGTTCATATCCATTGTATTGATATTTTCTTTTTCAAAGAAAATGGCAATGTTGCGTTCACGGAGCATTCTTACATATTGAAGTGTATCCAGCGTATTTCTTGCGAATCTGGAAATAGATTTGGTCAGCACCATATCAATTTCTCCATTTTGGCACTTTTGAATCATTGCCTGAAATCCCTCTCGCTTATCCACCTTTGTACCTGTGATTGCTTCATCTGCAAAGATTCCGGCATTTACCCAATCTCTGTTTGCTCTGATTTTTTCTTCGTAATACAGTTTCTGTGATTCAAAACTGCCAAGCTGGTCATCATCATCCGTTGATACTCTGCAATAAGCAGCCACTCGAATTCTGTTAACCGTAATTGCATCTCCTCTTGCTCTGCCCCTGCTGTTCGGGGCAATTTTTGTTGCTTCTAAAACTTCTACTCTGCTCATAAATTTCCTCCTTCAAAATGTATTTCATATAAAAATGTCAGCCACACAAGCGTTATCTCCTGTGTATGCTGACATTGTATCGTCTTTTTAAATTGTTAACGAATGTACGAAAACAAACTTATCCATCAATTTATTTCTGGCTGACACATATTCGTTTTCTGTAATCATGCCCATACGTACAATCTTTCTTAATACTGCAATGCATTTTGCATATTCCATTTCTCTTGTCATTCTCTGTTCCTCCTCCTCTTTTTCTGCTATCACCTTCCTTCGGTGCAAATCTAAAACGATTAACAATAGCTGGTTGTGATTGCTTCGGCTTCCGTTCGTACTCCATACTGTCGCATCTCTACCAACCTTTAGTTCCTGACATTGTCGGCAAACCTATGGGCTACTCCTGCTCGAGTTCCTTTCCCACCTTTATCAAAAATAAAGAAGTGTCTGTTCTCGCTCGTATCACCTTCCGGCAATCGTCATCGCAAGTCTGTTGGTACAAAGTACAGCTCATGATTTTTTCAAAGTTCCTATAGAACATCAGTTCGTAATGTGGTATAATCTTTTTGTAGCCCAACTCCTTGCCTGATGGTTTCGAATGGCTACATCGGATGAACTTATCGTAACAAAGTGAAAATCAAAATATCATTGACGGAGACTTGACCAAGAGTTGTCAAAAAGAGGGGATTTGAAGTGATAAACAGATTTACCTTTTCCAACGTGATTGGAATTTTATTAGAAAATAGAAAGAAAACTTTTACACAGTATCAAATGGTGCTGAGCATCTTTGCTCAATACTTGGACGATACTCTTTCCAGTGCTGACCTATATGCAGAGGATATGACTCAATTCAGTCGTTGGTGCAGTGGAGAACGTCCAATTCCGAAAGATATTATTCAGCATTACGAGAAAAATAATCTTTGGATTGCTATGGAACAAGATTTTCGTACCAAAATCATTCCAAACCTTATCAACGAATCGCAAGCTCGTTTTCAGTTGGAATCGTTATTAGATGAAAGTATTGATGTAATTGGAACAGATAAAACACAGGAACTGAGAAGTATTTCTGATAATGCAGTTTATATGACTGCTATGGTTCGCTACGCTGTTTTAAATGACCACAGCCAAAACGTGGTGTTCTCTCCGGATTTAGCAGACATTTTATTATCCGGACGAGTTCCTTCCTGCACCAGAGACTTCCTGGGCAGAAAAAAAGAATTGTCCGAAGTCACTACTGCACTTAGAAACAATCCTTTGCTTTTTATAACCGGCATTGCCGGCATTGGTAAAAGTGAATTTGCAAAGAATTTTGCAAAAAAGAATGAAAAGAAATATACAAATATCATCTATCTGTACTACACAGGCAGTTTAAAGAAATGTATTGCAGGACTGGAATTTGCTTCGGATACATCCGAAATGACAGAAGCCGAATTATTTGAGTCTCACTATGCCATTTTGAAATCCCTGTATCCGGACAGTTTAATTATCATTGATAACTTTAACGTCTTACCAAAGGACGATGATTTCTTCCGTGAATTTATAAAAAATAAATTCCACGTTCTGATAACTACAAGATGTAAAATCACCACGTTTAATACATTGGAATTAAAGGAACTAGATAAAGAAAAAGAATTAGCCGAACTGTTTTTCTGTCAAAGTCCGTCTTCCAAATCCAAACCGGAGATTGTGGCAGAAATCATAGATTTATTAAATGCACATACCCTTACTGTATCACTTGCCGCCCTGACATTAGAAGCTAGCGGTATGGATATAGAAGCATTTTTATACGAGTTAAAGACGACTGGTATCCGAACTGATATTGCAGAAGAAGTGGAGTTGTACAAGGATGAAACCTTCTCTATTGGACGAATGATGGAGCATCTGCGCAAGCTCTTACAATTAAGCAGATTATCGGAAGCGCAGTTTGATATTCTCCGTAATCTTTGCCTTCTGCCTTCCTCTGGCGTACGAAAATTGAGTTTCAAACAATGGTTACACTTGGAAACTTTAAATGATGTAAATCATCTTATCCGCTACGGATTTATTGCAGAAGATGCGGAGAATCAAAAGATAAGTCTTCATCCGTTGATACAGGAAGTTGCTTTTGATGAAACGTATCCAACAATGTCCTCTTGTGATAAGCTGGTAGACAGTCTCCACTTCATTTGTTTAGTTCACGGCTTGGAAGTACGAAGACCGGAAATTGTAATTCAATCATTAATAAGCGTAATGGAACGAGTGATTGTAGATATACCGGAGTCGTATTTGCTATTTTTGCAAGATGTATTCCCATATTTTGAAAAGTATCTTGTGACGGATTATTTGCCGCAACTAGTGGAACGAATCGCTTATATGATGGAACAGCATCAACTGAATACACCTCGCGATAGGGCTTTGCTTCTCGATTACAAAGCAGAATTGTTCGTACTTAGGAAAGAATATGCCAATGCTTTAAAAAAGAAATTAAAGGCCATTCAGTTCATAGAATCGTCAGGTGTAACGGATGTACCTACCATTACCCTGCATTCCAACTTATATAACAACCTGTCCAACATCTATCTGTATATGAAAAAGATTGATGAAGCTACCGAAGCGTTAAAGAAAGCATTTGAAATTCGTAAGCAGTATGCACATCTGGGAATACTGGAATCTCACGATACGCTGCAGCAAATGGCAAATCTTGCAAATGTGCTAATTATCAGTAACGAATTCTTACAGGCACGAGAACTATTATCTTTATACGAATCGCTCATATTGGAATATGAGGATACGGAGTGCTTAGATTATGGATTCTGCCAAACAATGTTCGGTATCTTAAGTATACAGGAAAAGAAGCCAATAGAAGCAGAACGCCACTTCCTTTCCGCCGAAAGCATTATAACCAATGTAATGGGAACAGATAACGATTATATAAAGACGGTATACCAGTACTTGCACGCACTTTACACACGATGGAGAAAACCGGAACTAGCACAGAAATATAAAGAAAAATTATTAGAAATAAATTCACATAATAATTATCCAAAGAGTTGCATATGATATAATCACTAGCAAAAAGCATTTGACATTCTGTTTGGAATAGATTATACTTTTTGCAGTGAATGAGTTACGGAAACTTGAGAAGCCCGTAACCCGGGCGGCTCCTGCGGGGGCCGTTTTGTAATTTATAAAGAAAATTTTGGAGGTGTTTTAATGGCTAACAATTTACAAAAGAAACCTTTTTTAGATTACCCGGCACAAATTGAATATTTAAAACAAAAGCAGTTAGTCATTAATGATGAGGCTTCTGCAACATCAGTCCTTGAAAAGACCAGTTATTATGGTCTCATCAATGGTTATAAAGATATTTTCAAAGACCCTGCCACAAATAGTTTTTATCCAGGGACTACCTTTGATGATATCTATAATTTGTACCTGTTTGATGCTGAACTAAGAGATGTGTTCTTGAAATACATATTAATCTTTGAAAAGCATGTGAAATCATCCATCTCTTATCATTTTAGCAATACATATGGGAACGGCATTGCTTTTTATCAAGACATCAACAATTACGACTATGGTAACCATCTATCTGATGTACAATACCTGTTCCGTAAGATGAATGGAAAGATTAATGGTCATCATCCTTCCCCGCAGATTGCACATTATATGCACACATATCAAGATGTGCCTTTGTGGGTTCTTACAACAGACCTTACCATCGGCGAAACTGCCAGTATGTATCGATACTTAAAGGGACGTTGTAAAACTCTTGTATGCAATGATTTCCATAATATCGGCAGAAATGAACTTGGTAAAATGCTGGTTATCCTTACCAAATACCGCAATATTTGTGCCCATGGCAATCGTTTGTTCAATGCCAAAACTCAGGACTCTATTCCTGACCTTATGGCGCACAAGAAATTGAAGATTCCAAAAGTGAATTCCAGATATCAGAAAGGGAAGTCTGATTTATTCGCAACAGTAATCTCGTTGAAATATTTGCTTGATGCCACAGACTTCCGACTGTTTTATTATGAATTGAAAAAGGTTGTCAAAAAATATAACCCTTCTGATAAAACCTTAGAGTTAATGGGCTTTCCGTCTAATTGGATGTCCATATTGCGAATCAAGGTGTACTAAAAAATCATTTGCCCTCTATGATGCACTAAGGTATATTATCATCAGTGGTTGTGCTGTGGATGCTTGAGGGGCCCACAGCCGGAGGAGTCCATGTGTGGACTCCTATTTTTTTATTATTCTTGTAAACTTTTAGACAGAATATATGTACCACCCGTGGTGCCTTCACCACCGACAATTGTAAGTTGACTACCTTCAATAGTAAACGTATAAACGCAATCATGTACTGCCTTATTTTCAAAGTCAAGGCACAGTGTGTCTTTTTTTATCTCATATGCATATTCGTAGTGCGTATCCTCTAAACACATACATCCATTTCCATGTCCATCAAATTCGTATTGCACATACTGATTATATACCCAAGTGCCTTTTATATTATCTGGTACTTCATTATCATTTGTTTTAATAAGAAAAATGGATATGATAATTATTATTACGATAATAATGGCTAGATTGACAACTAATATCTTCTGTTTTCTTTGTTTACGTTTCTGAGTAGCCCGTCTGGCAGAACATCTGTCATGTAGCTGGCTTTCGGGAGTATTGCTATGCCTACCTTTTACATTATATTTATCTCTATACATATTTTGTCCTCTCAAAGAATGGCAGCAACGAAATCTATCGTGGCTGCCATTTTATGTTTACAAACTATCTTGCTCTCTTTTTATTATTTCTAATTGTTAATACAATGCCACAAGAAGAAATCATAATGAACATAATCCACATAAAGAAGTGTCCATTGTCACCTGTTTGAGGAGAATTTGTATCCGCATTGGTTTTTTCAACCAAAGGAAGTTCCTCTGTAAGCTTGTGACCACATACTGAACAAGTCTTTTCCTTAGAGCCTTTCTCGGTAGTTGTAGACTCTTTGGTGATTGTCCAATCACTAAAAGTGTGCTCCGTTATTTCAATTTTATTACCACACTCACATTCTTTCCAGTGATTTTTCGCATCTGTTGCATAAGTATCATCATAACTATGTTCACCCTTTGCAATAACGGTATCTTCTGCCTTTATTT
>JAEIGA010012357.1_pt1 | contig 12959 bp, 11 predicted proteins | sample 9270691 | NCBI WGS metagenome assembly JAEIGA01 (sample SAMN17057246, study PRJNA624740) | gut metagenome | biome: biome; isolation source: fecal sample | host: Bos grunniens | place: China: Xizang | collected 2019 | reverse complement strand
GGTCGATAGAGGCTACACGCGCCATCAGTGAGGTGGCGTTGCAGACAAGAATAAAGAGTAGTATGCCCCAAAGTTTTCTCATAGTTACTTGCAAAGGTATAAAAAAAAGCCGTCGGTGTAACGCCGACAGCCTTTTATTTTGCAAATTTTATTCCGCTGTTAAAGGAAAATCAGTTGCGCCACGATGTAGATAGGCAGCAGAACGACGAGCGAGAACTTGATCATATAACCGAAGAAACTCGGCATATTAACGCCTGCCTGCTCGGCTATGGCCTTGACCATAAAGTTGGGTCCGTTGCCAATATATGTCATCGCTCCGAAGAATACCGAACCCAGTGCAATGGCACGCAACAGCATTGCGTCGATGCCAGCCTCAAGCACAGCGCCCGAAACGGTAGGCAGACCCTGCGCCACGGTGTGGAATGCCACGGCCGTAGGCGAGTTGTCGAGGAATGCCGAGAGGATACCCGACGCATAATAGAACTGCCACGGCTCGGTCAGTCCAAGCTCTGCAGCGTGAGCATTCAGGTAGATCAGTGCGGGTGTCATCGTCACGAAGATACCGATGAACAGATAGGCCACCTCGATGATCGGCTCCCACGAATATTTGTTGTCCTTGCGGATGCTCTTCTTTGTTGTAAGCCACGACATTGCACCGATTGCTACAAGCACGATCTCACGCAGGAAACGTACGTATATAGGCGCATGATGATCGCCCATTTCGGGGATGTACGAGGGGTTGAGGAACGATACCGCGAGGATGATACCCACGAGGTAGATGATGTTGATCTTGCCCGTTACGGTGATGGGTCGCTTCTCGTGTACATCGGCCATAATATCTACCATCTGCTCCTTGCGATAGTAGAACGAGTAGTCGATCACCAGGTACAATACCAGCAGAATAGCGCCTACAAAAGCCCACTCGAGCAGCAGGTTCATAAACCATCCAAACTCAGCACCACGCAGGTACAAAAGGAAGAGTGGGGGATCGCCCAGCGGAGTGAGCACGCCGCCACAGTTGGCCACCAAAGCGATGAAGAAGAGTATGGTATGCACCTTGTATTTGCGTTGTTGGTTCACCTCCAGCAGCAGACGAATCGTAAGCATGGCGGCACCCGTTGTACCGATGAACGAAGCCAGCAGGAAGCCCACGAACATGATGAGTGTGTTGTTGATGGGGCGTGCCTGAATATCGCCTCTGATGTGTATTCCGCCCGTTACAACGAAGAGCGCACCGAGCAGCACGATGAAGGGGATGTAATCGAACAGAATCTGGTGTTCGAGGTTGGCTCCCATGTCGTTTGCCAACAGGTAGATAGCAGCGGGCAGAGCCAGCAGCAGAGAGACGTAGAGTTTGTGGGTATTATTCTCCCACCAATGCTCCTTGACGATTGGCAGAATGGCTATGCTCAAAAGCATTAGCACAAAGGGAATAAGTGCCCATAATTCAACTTGTTGCATAATTCTTTCTGTTTTTTATTTCCGCCGCGAAAATACAAAAAAAATGTTGAATAAAAGATACTACACGATAAGAAATAACGTTTTTTTAATGCTCTGTTCTTCGTGCGTGCGCCTACGCTCGGGCGAACTAATTATTAACAATCTATCGTAAAACGATAAGTGGATGAAAAATTTTTATTATTTTTGCATTTGTGAAAATGTGTAAATACGCGAAAAGAAAAATATGAGTAAGAAGAAAAATATTGAGTTGACAGATCTTGAGGCCTTGCCTGAGTTGCTCGATGGCAGACATCAGGTGGTCCCCATCATCACAAGTGGCGACGATGTAGTGGAGGATGTTGCAATCCCCGAGTCGCTGCCTATCCTTTCGTTGCGTAGTTCGGTACTCTTCCCCGGTGCCATCACGCCCATCACCGTTGGACGTGAGAAGAGTATCAAGCTGGTGCGCGACGTAAATGCCGTACATGGTTTGCTGGGTGCTGTGCTTCAGCGCGAGACTGAGGTCGAGGTTCCCCAGCCCGATGATATGTATAAAGTTGGAACTGCGGCCCGCATCATCAAGATTCTGGAGATGCCCAATGGCAACCTGACCGTCATCCTGAGTGGATTGGAGAAGATCGAGGTGGGCGAGTATCTGCAGTCGGAGCCCTACCTGAAGGCTACCGTACGCACCATCCGCGACTCGCAGCCCGACGAGGGCAACATCGAGTTCCAGGCTTTGGTGGATTCGGTGCGAGAGGTTGCGCTCAACATCATCAACATCTCTCCCTCAATCCCCAAGGAGGCAGTCTTTGCTCTGAAGAACATCGACTCGCCCCGTGGCCTGATCAACTTCGTATGTTCGAATATGGACTTTACGGATGAGGATCGTCAGGCTCTGCTGGAGGCTCCCGGCCTTTTGGCCCGTGCCCGCAAGTTGCTGGAGATTCTGGTGCGTGAGCAGCAGATGGCCGAGCTCAAGAACGAGATTCAGGAGAAGGTAAAGCGCGAGATCGACAAGCAGCAGCGCGACTACTACCTGCAGCAGCAGATGCGTACCATCCAGGATGAACTGGGCGATACGGCCGATGCCGAGATTGACAAGATGCGTGAGGCTGCACAGAAGAAGAACTGGTCGAAGGAGGTGGGCGAACTCTTTGAGAAGGAGCTCTCGAAGGTGGAGCGTCTGAATCCCGCCGTTGCGGAGTACTCGGTGCAGATGACATATCTGCAGCTTATGCTGGAGCTTCCGTGGAACGATGTAACCAATGATAACCTCGATCTGGAGTGTGCCCGCAAGCAATTGGATGACGACCACTTCGGATTGGAGGAGGTTAAGGATCGTATTCTGGAGCATCTGGCCGTCATCAAGCTCAAGGGCGATTTGAAGTCTCCCATCCTCTGCCTGTATGGCCCTCCGGGAGTAGGTAAGACCTCATTGGGTCGCTCGGTGGCTACGGCTCTGGGACGTAAGTTCGGTCGTATATCGCTGGGCGGTCTTCACGATGAGAGTGAGATCCGCGGTCACCGCCGTACATACATAGGCGCTATGCCGGGTCGAATCATTCAGACCATCAAGCGTTGTGGCTCATCAAACCCCGTCATCATCCTCGATGAGGTGGATAAGATAACCGTTAGCAACCACGGCGATCCCTCGTCGGCTCTGCTGGAGGTGCTCGATCCCGAGCAGAACACAACATTCCACGATAACTACCTTGACACGGAGTACGACCTCTCGAAGGTGTTGTTCATCGCTACGGCTAACGACATCAGTGCCATCAACCCTGCACTGCGCGACCGTATGGAGATGATCAATATCCCCGGCTACATCCTCGAGGATAAGGTTCAGATTGCCGAGCGTCACCTTGTGCCCAAGCAGTGCGAGGCGCACGGCGTGAAGGAGGAGCAGATGGTGTTGCCTACGTCGATCGTGGAGAAGATTATTGCCGACTATACCCGTGAGTCGGGTGTACGTTCGCTGGATAAGAATATAGCCAAGATAGCACGTGCACGTGCCAAGCAGATTGCCTTCGAGGAGGCCTTTGCCGCTGAGCTCTCGGCTCAGGATGTGGAGAAGATTCTGGGCAAACCCAAGTTCCGCAACGATGAGTATGAGATTGCCGGTATGCTGGGCGTTGTGACAGGTTTGGCGTGGACTGCCGTAGGTGGCGATATACTCTACATTGAGTCGGTTCTCACACCTGGTAAGGGTGCTCTGAACCTGACGGGTAATCTGGGCGACGTGATGAAGGAGTCGGCTACCATCGGTTATGAGTGGGTGCAGGCTCACTTCGATGAGCTGGGCATCTCGGCCGAGGTGTTTGAGAAGAAGAACCTCAATATCCACGTTCCCGAGGGTGCTATTCCGAAGGATGGCCCGTCGGCAGGTATCACGATGGTGACCTCGATGGTCTCTACCTTTACGGGTCGCCAGGTCAAGGAGCGCATCGCTATGACTGGTGAGATGACTCTGCGTGGCCGCGTAATGCCCGTGGGAGGTATCAAGGAGAAGATTTTGGCAGCCAAGCGAGCTGGTATCACCGAGCTTATACTCTGCGAGGACAACCGCAAGGATGTTGAGGAGATCAAGGCGGAGTATGTGGCGGGACTTACCTTCCACTACGTCAAGCGCATCGAGGAGGTGCTTTCGCTGGCATTGAAATAGTATAGATATGAGCAAACTGAAGTTTATAGCAATCATCCCCGCACGCTATGCCTCTACGCGTTTTCCGGCAAAGCCACTGGCTATGCTGGGTGGCAAGCAGGTCATCGAGCGCGTCTATGAGCAGGTGGCAGGCGTTGTGGAGCGTGTCGTTGTAGCTACTGACGATGAGCGTATCAAGGCAGCTGTTGAGGCCTTTGGTGGCGAGTGTGTAATGACCTCTACGGAGCACCGTAGCGGTACGGATCGCTGCTGGGAGGCATACTGCAAGCAAGGCGAGGAGTACGACGTGGTAATCAACGTGCAGGGCGATGAGCCCTTCATCGCTCACTCGCAACTTAGTGCCATCATGGCCTGCTTTGAGGATGAGGCAACCGACATAGCTACACTGGTAAAACCCTTTACGGTGGAGGATGGTATTGAGGCGCTGGAGAATCCCAACTCGCCCAAGGTGGTGCTGGATGCGCAGTCAAGAGCCATATACTTCTCGCGTTCGGTTATTCCCTACCTGCGTGGTGTGGAGCGCAAGGAGTGGCTCGCAGAGCATACTTTTTATAAACATATAGGTATGTACGCCTTCCGCCGTGATGTGTTGCGTGAGGTGACATCGTTGCCCCAGTCAAGGCTCGAAAAGGCGGAGTCGCTGGAGCAGCTGCGCTGGCTGGAGAATGGCTATAAGATTGGTGTTGGTATCTCCGATGTGGAGACCATCGGCATCGATACTCCCGAGGATCTGGAGCGTGCCGAAGAGTTTTTGAAAAAGCAAAATTCATAATAGACAATGAAAAAATTTGTTGCAGGACCGTGCGTTATAGAGTCGGCCGAGTTGCTGGATTGTGTGGCCGAGCGTCTGGTTGAGATAAATAATAAGTTGGGCGTTGACATCATCTTCAAGGCCTCGTTCGATAAGGCTAACCGCACTTCGCTTACGTCATACCGTGGCGTGGGCCTTGATAAGGGTTTGCAGATGCTCTCGGATGTTAAACAGAAGTGGGGCCTTAAGCTCTGCACCGACATCCACGAGGCGTGGCAGGCTGCACCTGCGGGTGAGGTGATCGATGTGATTCAGATCCCCGCCTTCCTGTGCCGTCAGACCGATCTGCTGGTGGCCGCAGCCAAGACCGAGCGCATCGTAAATATCAAGAAGGCGCAGTTCCTCTCGGGTGAGGATATGCTCTACCCCTACGAGAAGGCTGTGCGTTCGGGTGCCAAGGAGGTGTGGCTTACGGAGCGTGGCAATATGTATGGCTATAATAACCTTGTGGTCGATTTCCGCAACATTGCCGACATGCTGAAGATTTCGCCTACCGTTGTTATGGACTGTACGCATAGTGTTCAGCGTCCCGGCGCTGCGGGTGGTAAGACGGGTGGTAACCGTGAGTTCGTGCCCGCTATGGCCGAAGCTGCCAAGGCTTTTGGTGCCAATGGCTTCTTCTTCGAAACCCACCCCGAGCCCGATGCGGCTATGAGCGATGGCCCCAATATGTTGCCACTCGCAGAGTTGGAGGAGGTGATCAAGCGCCTGCTGTAAAACAAGAAAAACCTAAAACTAATGGACAACGTATTAACTTCACAGGAGATATTGGATTTGGCTTCGCGCACGCTGCGCCTTGAGGCCGAGGCATTGCAGCAGATGGCTGCATCGCTTGGTGATGAGTTTATCGGTGCGGTAGATCGTATGCTGGCGTGCCAGGGCAAGGTCATCATCACCGGTATGGGTAAGTCGGGACTCGTTGGTCGCAAGATTGCCGCTACGCTGGCAAGTACCGGTACGCCGAGCTTCTTCCTCCATCCGGGCGAGGCTTTTCACGGCGACCTGGGTATGATCTCTCGCGGAGATGTGGTGCTGGCTCTCTCGCACTCGGGTGAGACCGACGAGGTGCTGAAGATCGTCCCCTTCATCCACACCAATGGTAATGTGCTCATCTCTATTACGGGCAATGCTGCCTCTACACTTGCCAAGAATTCGGATATTCACCTCAATACAGGCGTTAAGGAGGAGGCCTGCATTCTGCAGCTTGCTCCCACCACATCCACTACGGCACAGCTCGCTATGGGCGATGCGCTGGCTGTGGCACTGATGAAGGCTCGTGCCTTCACGTCAATGGACTTTGCCCGTCTGCATCCTGGTGGTAGTCTGGGACGTCGTCTGCTGATGACCGTGGGCAATGTGATGCGCAGCACCGACCTGCCCGTAGTGGGTATGGATTGCACGGCTACGGAGATGATTCACCGCATGACACGAGGAGGTCTGGGTCTGATTGTCATTTGCGATGGCGAGCGCATCGAGGGTATCGTCACCGATGGTGATCTGCGCCGAGCTATGGAGAGCCGTCAGGCGGAGTTTTTCAACATCAAGGCTATCGATATCGCCAGCCGCTCACCAAAGTCGATTAATGTGAATGCCAAGCTAATCGACGCCGAGAAGATGATGACCCAGTATAAGGTCAACTCGTTGCTTGCAACCGACGATGAGGGTCGCCTGCAGGGAGTGATTCAGATTTACGATATTAAATTATAATCTATAAACGAGAGTATGAAGAAACTGTTGTTTGTTGCATTGCTTGTCTTTGGAGTGGCCTTTGTTGCTACTGCGCAGGAGCATAACACACTTACCAAGAAGGAGCGCAAGGCTGGCTGGCAGTTGTTGTGGAATGGAGAGGACCTCACAGGTTGGAAGAGCAACTCTGAGAAGGGCGATATGAACAAGGGCTGGAAGGCTGTCGATGGCGAATTGATAATTATGGCTCGCTCGGGTGCTGGCGACATCATCACCGAGAAGCGCTATCACGACTTTGAACTCTCTATCGATTTCAAGATTACCGAGGGTGCCAATAGCGGTATTAAATATTTCATCGGTGAGAATGGCAGCGTAGGTTGCGAGTTCCAGATTCTTGACGACGAGAACCATCCCGATGCCAAGATGGGCTTCAATGGCAACCGCCGTCTGGGTTCGCTCTACGATCTGATTCCTGCCGATGGCTGGGCTCTTGCGTCAAAGCGCGATTGGAATACCGCCCGCATCGTGGTTCGTGGCAATCACGTTGAGCATTGGCTCAATGGCGTGAAGATTCTCGAGTATGAGAAGAATAACGATATGTGGGATACGATCGTTTCGCACAGTAAGTTTGCCAAGGTAAAGAACTTTGCCGGTGGCGATGGTGGTCATATCCTGTTGCAGGATCACAATGATGAGGTGCATTACCGCAACCTGAAGATTCGTGAATTGTAAATCTTCCTATTATGAAAGATATTGTATTTACAAAGGCTGTGCAGAAGCGAGAGTTTTTTATTTGGCTTGCATGCCTCGTGGTGGCCAACATTGTTAATGTGATCTCTATTATCAAGTTCCAGACTCCCTGGTACGAGATCTTTACGCAGGTCGGCTACGTCGTTGTAACCTCGCTGCTGCTCTATGGTCTTGTGGCGGTGGTGCGTCTGGCGTGGTATCTGTTTACCCATCTGCTTGGTAAGAAGTAAATAGCGAAGTCGTGGCGCTGGAGTTTCGATATAGCGACAAGAATCCGTTGCACCCCATCTCGTGCGGAGCCTTTCGGGCTATGCACACCCGTATTGAGATTCTGCTTACGGGCTTAAAGGAGAGTGTGGGGCGTAGCCTTGTTGAGCGTATTGAGCATGAGATGAAGATAATGGAGCGCCGCTTCAACTGCCACGATGAGCGCAGCCCGCTTGCGGCCATTAATCTTCGTGCCGCGCGCGAGGCCGTTGAGGTCGATGACGACATGTTCATGGCGCTGGAGCTGTGTGAGGCTTTTCGCCGTACGACGTGTGGGGCATTCGATGTGGCTACCGATACGGCACTGCAGGGTCAGGTGAGCTACGTGCTCGATCCTCTGCGCCACACCGTGCGCTTTGCCCGCGAGGGTGTGCGCCTCGATATGGGAGGCTTTGCCAAGGGCTATGCGCTGGAGAAGATTCGCCAGATGGCTCTGCAGGAGGGCGTAGCCACGGCGTTGATGAATTTTGGTAATAGCTCGGTTGCGGCATTGGGTCATCACCCCTATGGCGAGTGGTGGTCCGTAGGCGTTGAGCACACCGTGCAGCGTGGTCAGTTGGCTCACGAGGTGCATCTGAAGGATAGTGCCATGTCGGTGTCGGGTCGCTCGACGGATGGTCGTTACCATATTGTAAACCCCGCAACGGGAGGTACGGTGGCTGCCGAGGAGCTGATTTTGGTGGAGGGTCGCTCGGCGCTGATTACAGAGGTGCTTTCGACGGCACTCTATGCAGCCCCCAGGGCGCAGCGCTCAGCCATTATGAGCCACTATGAAGGATACTCAGCCACGGAGATCTATTGCCGTGCGGGTGGTGGCGTGGAGCGCAGAGAGATAGGAAAATAATAAAATACGATATAAAATGAACAGAAAAGAGTTTTTGTCCGATTGCTCACGTATGGGTTTTGCCGGTGTGGCGTTGTCGCTCTTCCCCTGGCTGGAGTCTTGCACTGAGAAGGCGCAGAAGGAGGTCAGCGGCGAGCGTGCCCGCATAGGTATCATTGGCACGGGTTCGCGAGGCCTGTTCCACGTTCAGCATCTGTTGCAGATGCCCAATGTCGATGTGGTGGCGCTGTGTGATAACTACCGTCCCCATCTGGAGGATGCAGCGCAGTATTATCCCCAGGCCAAGCTCTACGACGACTACCGCCGTCTGCTGGAGGATCGCAACGTACAGGGTGTGATTATCACCACTCCGTTGTATCTGCACGCACGTATGACAATCGATGCACTGCGTGCCGGCAAGCGTGTATTCTGCGAGAAGTCGATGGCATTTACCCTCGATGAGGCTCTGGATGTGTATAACTGCCGCAAGGAGGTGGGCGGTGTGCTTCTGATTGGTCAGCAGCGCCTGTTCGACCCCAAGTACATCAAGGCTATGCAGATGATTCACGAGGGTGTGATTGGCGATGTCGTGGGCGTGAGAAACTATTGGTACAGAAATAACAACTGGCGCCGTGAGGTGCCCTCGCCCGAGCTGGAGCGCCATATCAACTGGCGATTGTACAGCGAGTATTCGCGTGGTCTTATGACCGAGCTGGCGTGCCATCAGTTGCAGAATGGCTCGTGGGCTATGGGTATGCTGCCCGAACAGGTTATGGGTTCGGGTCATCTGGTGCACTGGACCAACGAGGACGAACGCGATGTATATGATACCGTTAGCGCCATCTTCACCTATCCCAATGGCGTGAATATGACCTTTGAGTCAATTATCTCGAATAAGCACTTCGGTATGGGTGAGCAGATTCTCGGTACGAAGGGTACCATCGATCTGGTTACGGCTATGCACTACACCGACGAGGCTGCACCCAAGGGTAGCGGTATGGATCAGCTCATCGCTCAGATCGAGAGCGGTATTATGAGCAATTCGGTCTTTGCCGGTACATCGTGGGCTGCCGAGACGGCAACATTGGCTCCGGGTATGCCCATTATGCCTAACGTAAAGGTGGTTTCGGGCGAGAGTTCAGTAGGTGCTGAGGCCGATGGCTCGAAGGAGTTGCTGGAGGCCTTCATCCACGCAGTAATCACAGGCAAGCAGCCCGAAAAGGTGTTGGAGGAGTCGTACTATGCTACGCAGTTTGCCCTCTTGGCCGATATGGCTATGCACGAGAATCGAATCCTGCGCCTTGATGATAAATATAAGGTTCCCTACGAGCCTCTAAGATCGAAGTAAGATGTATCGCAATCTTCAGGAGTTTGTTCAGCGTCTGGAGCGTGAGGGGGAGCTCATAAGAGTGAAGACTCCCGTATCGTCACGCTTCGAAATAGCCGAAATAACCGACCGCATGGCCAAGAGTGAGGGTGGCGGTAAGGCTCTCCTTTTTGAGAATACCGATGGCGACTTCCCCGTACTGACGAATATGATGGGCTCGTCGCGCCGTATAGCTATGGCGCTGGGTGTGGAGCGATTGGAGCAGATTGGGGAGCGTATAGACTCCCTGCTCAAGGATGCCCTTTCACCCAAGGGGTCGATGTGGGAGAAGATGCGTATGTTGCCCCTGCTGGCTGATGTGGCCAAGTGGTTTCCAAAGAGTGTTGAGGGCCGCGGAGCCTGTCAGGAGGTGGTAATAAAGGGCGATGATGTGGATCTGGAGCGTCTGCCTATGCTGCACTCGTGGGAGTCGGACGGAGGAGCTTTCGTTACGCTCCCGATGGTCAATACCGTTGATCCCGAGACGGGCGTACGAAATGTTGGTATGTACCGTATGCAGCGTTTTGATAAGCGCACTACGGGTATGCATTGGCACATTCATAAGACCGGTGCACGCCACTATGATGCCTATAAGCGTCTGGGACGCCGAATGCCCGTAGTTGTGGCTTTGGGTGGCGATCCCGTATATACATATGCCGCTACGGCGCCCATGCCCGATAATATGGACGAATATCTGCTGGCGGGATTCCTGCGCCGCAAGCCCGTGCGTCTGGTCAAGGCGCTGACGTGCGATATTCGTGTGCCGGAGGATTGTGACTTCGTGATCGAGGGTTATGTCGATCCCATGGAGGAGAAGGCCATTGAGGGCGATTTTGGCGATCATACTGGATTTTATTCGCTCAAGGATCTCTATCCGCGTTTTCACGTCACCTGCATTACGCATCGCCGCGGGGCCATATATCCCGCTACGGTTGTGGGTGTGCCTCCGCAGGAGGATGCCTACATTGCCGAGGCTACCGAGCGTATCTTCCTTGCGCCGATTCGCCTTGCCGTGCAGCCCGAGGTTCGCGATCTGTGGATGCCCATCGAGGGTACGGCGCATAATCTTGCAGTTGTGTCTGTCGAGAGTCGCTATGCGGGTCAGGCTCATAAGGTTGCGCAGTCGATGTGGGGTGCCGGACAGATGATGTTCAATAAGTATATGATTGTGGCTTCGGCCGAGCACAATATACGTGATTTCGCTATGCTGGGTCGTCTGCTGCGCCGAGCCGATGTCGAGCGTCAGGTGATTCGCGCGGAGGGTATTCTCGATGTGCTGGATCATGCTACCGCAACGTGCGGCTTTGGCGGAAAACTGGCTTTCGATCTTACGGGGATTGATCCCTATGCCGAGGTTGAGCCTATCGCAGCTCCCCGTACTGCCGAGCCAAAGGGTGGTGTGGCGCTCTTTGACACCCGATTTGCCGAGGAGTATGGCTTGTTGATTCTGCATGCCGAGGAGAGCCGCCCCGTGGAGGTGGATGTTGAGGCATATCTTGAGCATAATAATATACGTGGAGTGAAATACGTAGCCCTGTTTGATTATCAGGCTGCAGGTGTAATGACTCCTAACGATCTGCTGTGGCTTGCCATGGCCAATAGTGATCCGCGTCGCGATGTCGTGCGATTGAAGGGTGGGGAGCTGCTGCTCGATGCCCGCAGCAAGCATCCGGGTGTGGGCTCTAATCCCAGGCGTTTTCCCAATGTGGTTATGTCGTCGGTCGATACCATACGTCTTGTCGATGAGCGCTGGGCGGAGTATGGCCTGGGCGAGAAGATAGAGTCGCCCTCACGCAGATATCGCAAGTTGTGGCTCTCGCCACGCGCCGAGTGGTAATAGTATCACAGTAACTATTTTCATATGGAACTCTTCTCGTCACATCAGCGTCGCGGTATGGTGGTGATGTTGTCATTGCTCCTTATCGTTATGGCAATATTTCTGCTTGCCGAGCATATGCTCACGCCCGAGTTCCTGACCGAAGAGGCTACTGAGGCGTACTCCATAGTGCCATTACAGAGTTTTGATCCCAATGCTGACGATTACTTAACTATGCGCCAAAAGGGTGTGCCTACCGATGTTGCCGTGGGTATTGTCAGGTGGCGCAGCTATGGCAAGGTCTATCGCATAAAGGAGGATCTGGCGCTTGTTACGGGCATGACCGACTCGCTCTATGAACTGATAGAACCATTTATCCTAATTGCCGATAGTGTGGCGGCACAACCCGCATACGAATCTGCTGTAACGACATCAAAATCATCTGTTTTTAAGGAGAGTTTGAAGGCAAAAGCTGCTGCGCCCGATGAAGAGTTTTTGATCGATACTGCTTCGGTTGCCTACCTCTCGCAGTGGGGGCTATCCGAGCGTCAGGCTGAGGTTGTGGTGCGTTATCGTGATGCGAGCGGCGGAATTTTCGATGAGGAGCATCTGCGCCGCTGCTTTGTGATAAGCGACGAGGTGGCAGATCATCTTTTGCGCTATATTATCTTTTCCGAAAAACCCGCACCGCAAGCTACCGTAGCGTCGAAGCAGGAGAGTGCCGTGCCTGGTCGTGTAGAGATCAATACGGCTGATTCGGCGACGCTTGTTTGGGTGGATGGCATAGGTGCAAAGAGCGCCTCTGAGATCATAAAATATCGTCGTTTGCTGGGTGGATACCACTCCGTAGAGCAATTATCGGAGTTAAAATGCATTACAGAGAGCAATTTTGAGAAAATTTTGCCGAAAATTTGGTGCGATAGTTTCGTTATTTCAAAAATAGATATTAACTTTGCGCGTTCTTTAGAGTTAGAGCGTCATCCTTATATCTCGGCGCAGGCTCTGAGGCGTATTGTTAAACAGCGACAATTGAAAGGAGGTTGGACAAGAATCGAAGAGATGATCGACGATGACATATTATCCGAGGAGGAGGCCAAACGATTGGCTCCGTATCTTCGATTTAGGCTTTCAGCCACCGAGTAGAAGAGTCTTCATGTGGGCAAGTGCGACCGATGTCAAGCAAGCCAAGCCAGTGGGGTAGGGCGTAGTTGAGAACCCCGGCAACAAAACAGAATTTAGATTAAAAACAAATAAAAAAAGAATAGAATTATGATTATTATGCCCGTTAAGGAGGGAGAGAACATCGAGAAGGCCCTCAAGAAGTTTAAGCGTAAG
>JAEIGA010012356.1_pt1 | contig 12960 bp, 10 predicted proteins | sample 9270691 | NCBI WGS metagenome assembly JAEIGA01 (sample SAMN17057246, study PRJNA624740) | gut metagenome | biome: biome; isolation source: fecal sample | host: Bos grunniens | place: China: Xizang | collected 2019 | reverse complement strand
TATAACTTAGGTATAGTTCTCCAACAGTTTGCATAGGAGGCTTCTCAGATGTTTCTAATAGCGTGGTTACTGTAAACTCTTTTCCCTCTAATCTATTATCTAATGCTTTTCTTTTGATTTTGCCTATCTCTGTATCAATTATAAGTTGGATTCTTACATAGTCGGGGCAATCCTCTTTTAATTGATTTTTCTTGAAGTCCCAATGTGCAGCACTAACTGATATGCCAAGACTTTGATATTTTCGTTTCTTATCTTTGCAAACACACAGCATTAGGGGGTGTTTTCCATCTGATAGTGTCTTAGATTTGTAACATAAAACCTTGATTGTTTCGCTCATTTTGGTTTACACGGTTTACGCTACGGTTTACACAAAAGTAACAAAAACAGGGGTTGTAGAAACAAAAAAGGCAATTACGATAATCGTAACTGCCTGATTTACTGGTGAATCCGCCGGGGCTCGAACCCGGGACCCCAACATTAAAAGTGTTGTGCTCTACCTGCTGAGCTACGGATTCTCCGAGTGCTAAATCTGTTGTTTAGCGGTGCAAAGATAAACAATATTTTTATTTTACCAAAATAGTACGCCAAAATATTATTATCTTTGCGTGTCTATATGTGATATTATTATAATTTTGAGGCTATGGACCAACCGAAACTTGAACGACTATTGCGGCTTATGAAGTTGCTTACGAGCAACGTCAACTACACCGTTAACGACATTGCCGAGCGACTCGATACGTCGTATCGTTCGATATATCGCTATATAGAAACTTTCAAGGAGGCGGGCTTTGTTGTGCATAAGCTCGAGGGCGGAGTCTACAAACTTAGTAAGGAGAGTCCATACTTCAAGGAGATTTCGCAACTTGTGCACTTCACAGACGAGGAGGCGCACATCGTGAATCAACTTATTGAGGGCCTCGATGATACGAATATGCTCAAGCAGAACTTGCGCAAGAAGCTCAGCTCGGTTTACAACTGTACCTCTATGGCTGCAAGCGTGGTTAAGGGTAAGAATGCCACGAACGTAAATCGAGTTTTGGAGGCCATTGAGCAACGCAAGCAAGTGTTGCTTTGCGACTACTCGTCGTCGCATGCTGGAGATGTGCGCACACGTCTTGTTGAGCCCTTTGGCTTCACGACCAACTATGTGCAGATATGGTGCTATGAGCCCCAAAGTGGCATGAATAAACTCTTCAAGACATCACGCATTGGCTCGGTGACGATTCTCGATGACGAGTGGGAGTCGGAGGATAAGCACCACGAGGGATATATAGACATCTTCCGTATGACTGGCTACGAGCAACATCGTGTAAAACTTGAACTCGGCATGCTGGCACACAATCTTATTTTGGAGGAGTATCCCTTGTCGGAGCGAGATATTACGCCCCTTGAGAAAGGTCGTTGGCTGCTCGATACTTTTGTGTGTAACTATCTCGGTATTAGTCGTTTTGTTGTTGGCCTACTCGATGATATACGTGTTGTTGACTCGCCCGAGTTTAGCGCTTATCTCAAGAGCCGCTTGTCGCTCATGTCCGAGAACCTTTAGTGCGAGGCCTAATAGGCTTGCGCAAGTTTAGTGCGGAGAGAGGCAGGTTTAGCTCCTTGATGCGTTGGCGTATAGCTTTCTCGCTGCGTCCCATGTAGATTGCAATGTTAGATAGGCGGTTGCCATCGAAGAGTAGTGTTGCGAGCAACAGCTCTTCATCTCTCGTCCATTTGCTCCTTATGCGCTGGCCGCTATTCATCGAATAGTTGGGTGCTGGGTGGCGATGTGCGCTGGACTTTATGGGTGTTATCTGCTGTGCGATGTCGAGATGTTTGGGTGTGGAGTATCCCTTGTCGTTGCCGTTTAATGCTGTGTAGAACATCTTGTGCAATCCATATATCATGAGCGATGATGAGCGTAGGCCTATGGCAATTTGCTTGTGGGCCATGTCGTTGTGCTTGTCGAATAGGTCGATCACTCGGCTAAGAATTCTGCTATCGCCATATATGCACTCATCTGAATCAAAGAGAATCTTATCTTTGTCAAGTTTGTGTTCGAGCTCTCTGTCCAGTGCCAGCGCAGCGAGCATTGACGATATTATGGCTAAGGGGTAGTCGTCAATAAATTTGTTGTAGTAGTTGAGCTTGCGCTTAGGGTGTTGGTATGCTGCCGTTCCGCACTCTGTTGGTAGGCTATTGCCAAATTCTGGACGCCACATGGCGTCGAGGTCTATGAGCGACATTTCGAGATTGTGGCCAACGATTATGTTGTCGGGCTTAATGTCGCCATGTGCGTATTCCGACTCGAGAAGTTGTAGTGCTAACCTATCGAAGGCTCTGCTTAGTGCTCGGTAGTCGGTTGTGGGGTTGCCTATAAAGCGGTTTAGTGGTACGCCTTCAACCCAAGGCAGCAGCACGATGTCGATATACTCTATGCGGCCTGTCGGCGAGTATATGCCGAACTCGTTGCAGTAGTAGTTATCGCCGTATATCGCTTTGAGGTTGCTCTTCTTGCGGAAGTAACACTTTATTAACCAATATCCCTGACGGCCTATCACGCTACAACGTGCGGTAACGGCATTGTTTCCAGAGCATATTGTGTCGTGGTCAACCCACATGTGGTCGAGTGTGCGTAGGTGGAAATGGCTGTTGCGCAGCGTGTTTATTATATTTATTATGCTTGCCATAAGGATATTATATGGTAGAGTTATGCAAATATAAGAATTTATTGTCGTTGAGTCAAAAAAGAGTATAAAATAGTTTGAAGTACGCCTATAAAATTGTATATTTGCTAAACGCTATGTTGTCATAGCTCGACAAGTGCAAACATAATTATACTACTAACATAGATGAAACGCATATATTTAACACTAATTTTACTGCTCGCCACGCTATGCTCTGCATGGGCTCAGTGTCCTAATAACGAGATTTGGTACACTACAACTGATGGTCATGAGGCTATGGAGTTCTCATCGGGAGATAACGAGGTAGAATCGCACGAGTGGGTGGGCGACAAGTATGTTGTTAGGGGTGCTTACTCGTGGGCTAACTTCTCGTTCGAGAATTGCAAAACCCTAAAAAGTGTGACAATTGCCGATGGCGTAAAGAAGATTGCTGCCGACTGCTTTAATGGCTGTACAAGCCTCGAGAGTGTCGTGCTGCCTAATAGCGTGGTGGATATTCAAGATCGAGCATTTATCGACTGCTCGGCACTCAAGGATATCGTTTTGCCAAGTAGCGTTAAGAGCATTGGCTACGAGGTGTTTAATGGATGTTCCAGCCTTGAACATATCAACATTCCTACGGCTGTTGTATCAATTAGCTGGCCTGTGTTTAGTGGCTGCGACAGCCTGCGTTCGTTCGAGGGTAAGTATGCATCGACTGATGGTCGATGTCTTGTTGCGGGTGGAGCGCTCATGGCCTTTGCCCCTAATGGCGTTGTCGACTATGTGATCCCAAGCGGCGTGACAACTATTGGCGACGAGGTCTTTTACAATGCCACCTCGTTGGAGAGTGTCACCATGAATGCTGGCGTTAAGTCTATCGGATCGAATGCCTTTGATGGATGCACGGCATTGCGCAAAGTTGTGTTGTCGCCAACACTTAAAGATATCGGATTTGGAGCGTTTAATGGCTGTTCGAGCCTCGAGGCGATAAACATCCCACAGAGTGTCGAGTCGATTTGTTGGCCAGTGTTTAGCAGGTGTAGTAGCCTTAGCTCGTTCTCGGGTAAGTATGCATCTAAGGATGGTAAGTTCCTCTCGGAGGATGGCTACATCGTGGCATTTGCATCGAACGGAACAACGGAATATACTATCCCCGATAGCATAACCATCATCGGCGACGAGGCCTTCTGTGGCTCTCAGTCGCTCGAGAGCATCGTAATCCCCGAGAGCGTGACGCTTATCAACTCGGGAGCTTTCAACGGTTGTAGCTCGTTGAAGAGCATCGTTTTCCCAAACACCATCACCGAGATAGGCTTTGACGCATTTAGAAACTGCACAAGCCTTGAGGATGTAACCCTGCCATCGAGCATCACTAAGATCGAGAATGGAATGTTTGCAGAGTGCACCAGCATCAAGAAATTCACGATACCAAACACTATTACCGCCATTGGCGACGGCGCTTTTGAGGGATGCTCGGCTTTGAGCGAGATTAGCATACCAAGCAGCGTGACAATGATGGGACAGTATATCTTTAATGGATGTAGCAACCTCAAGAGCATGATTGTCGATGTTAGATTGTCGCTCATCGAGCGCAAGATAATTCGCCAGCTCGAGCATATCACATTGCTTGATAATGCAAGTATTGATGACAACACATTCAGTAGCTGCCACAAGATGCGCTCTTATAGTGGTAAGTATGCCTCGGCGGATGGCCGTTGCCTCATCAAGGACAACCATCTCGTGGCATTTGCTCTTGTTGACGTTGTTGATTATGTCATCCCCGATGGCGTGACTTCGATTTCTGATCATCTATTCGACGGCTGCCGCACGCTTAAAAATATCACCATACCAAGCAGCGTGACACATATCGGTAAAGATGCTTTCCGTGATTGCCAGAACCTCGTTAGGATGACTGTCGGCTGCGACTTGTCGCTTTTTGAAGATGCCACACTAAAACGTCTTGAAGAGGTGACATTAACTAAGGGTGTGGTCCTTGGCGACAACAGGTTTAGACAGTGCCCAGCACTCAGAATGTTTAGCGGCGAGCATTCATCCGACGATGGTCGTTGCTTGATTGTCGACGGACGCATCGTAGCCTTTGCCTCTGCAGGGCTAACGCAATATGCTATTCCCGAGAGTGTTACAGCGATTGATGATGCTGTGTTCATGGGATGTCGATATCTTAAAAGCATCACGATACCAAACAGCGTGAAATCTATCGGTAAGGATGTATTCAAAGGTTGCTACGACCTTGCCACTATGACCATCGGCTGTGATGTTTCGCTTGTGGGCAATGATGTTTTGAAATATCTCAAAAATGTTGTTCTCATGGAGGGAATTACCGCCATCCCTAATAATATGTTTGAGAATTGCTTAGATCTGAAAAGTATCGTTATTGCTGACACTGTTACCTCGATTGGCGACATGGCATTTAGTCGATGCCTAGCCCTCGAGTCGGTGACCATGCCAAGCAGTGTTACTAATTTGGGTGTCAACGTGTTTAAGGGATGCGAAAATCTCAAATCTATCAGCTGCATGTCGATGCTGCCTCCTGCCGTTGGCTCGCTTGGTGTGGCTGTTGATAGCGTGAAGCTGTTTGTGCCTCGTAAGGCTTATAAGGCCTACCGCGCGCATGGCGTGTGGGGAAGTTTCGGCGATAACCTATCCCCTACATTGTAGGAGCATGACTGCGATTAACCTATTTTGAAAACTATATAACTATGAACAATTTTATTTATGATATCCCTGTAAAGGTCTATTTTGGCCGTGACCAACTATCGCATCTGGGCGAGGAGCTGCGTAAGTTTGGCCGTCGTGTATTGCTCACCTATGGTGGTGGCTCTATTAAGCGCAATGGGTTGTATGATAGGGTGGTAGCCGAGCTTCGAGCTGCCGATATGGAGGTTTTTGAGCTTTCGGGCATCGAGCCTAATCCTCGTATCGAGTCGGTGCGCCAGGGTGTTGCTATATGCAAGGAGCAGAATATCGACGTGCTGTTGGCCGTAGGTGGTGGCTCTACTATCGACGCCACTAAGTTTATGGCTGCGGGAGCATGTGTCGAGCACGATGCATGGGAGTTCTTCGGCGCTGGCGCTAAGCCTATCGAGCGAGCATTGCCTATTGTGACCATCCTCACACTTGCTGCCACAGGCTCCGAGATGGACACAGCGGGTGTTATCTCCAACCTCGAGACAGGCGATAAGCTTGGACGCCTTGCTCAGCCACTACTACCTAAGGTGTCGTTCCTCGATCCTACGCTCACTTACTCTGTTAGCGCTTACCAGACGGCATGCGGTGCTGCCGACATAATGTCGCACATCATGGAGGTATATTTCAATATGAACAAAGATCTCTTTATGCTCGATTGCTTTATGGAGGGCATGCTCAAAACTGTGGTAAAGTACGCCCCTGTGGCTATTGCTGAGCCCGAGAACTACGAGGCACGTGCCAACCTTATGTGGACATCGTCGTGGGCTATCAATGGCTTTATCAACGGTGGCAAGAAGAAGGCGTGGAGCTGCCACCCTATGGAGCACGAGCTCTCGGCACTCTACGACATTACGCATGGCCTTGGCTTGGCTATCCTCACCCCTCGATGGATGGAGTACTGCCTCGACGAGAGCAACGCTTATAGATATGTGTCGTTTGGTGTTAACGTCTTTGGTATCGATCCTCAGCTCGAGCCTATGGCTATTGCCCGTGAGAGCATCAAGCGTCTTTCCGACTTCTTCTTCAAGACGCTCGGCCTTAAGAGCACCTTTACCGAGGTGGGCATCAAGCGTGAAGATTTCCGCCGTATGGCCGAGAAAGCATGCCGATATGGCGACATCAAGGGTTTTAAAACGCTAACAGTTGACGATGTGGTGAACATTTTTGAGATGTGTTTGTAGCACTCTCGCCGTATAGAAGCCAAAAGTGCCTGTCCAATATGTTGATTTGGACAGGCACTTTTATTGTGTAGTGGCTTATTGGGCTATGCCAATAGCTCGTCGGCCAAGCGCTCTAAGGCTGGGATGTCCTGAGGCTTAAGGCGTGAGGTGATGGTCACCATAGGCTCGATGACCTGAACATCCTTGAAGCGGTCGATGATGTTGCGCATAGCACGGCCTGCTGATGGTGCCCACGAGCCATTCTCGATGATGCCTATGCGGCGCTTGCAGAAGTTCTTGATTGCAAGGTGGTGCAAGAAGTCGTGCATTGGCGGGAACACGTCTGAGTCGTATGATGCTGCTGCAACAACGAGCTTGCTATAGCGGAAGGCATCCTCCACAGCCTCGGCCATATCGCAGCGTGAAAGGTCGCAAACGACAACCTTCTCGGCACCACGAGCACGAAGCATGTCGGCAAACTTGCGAGCAACCTCGCCAGTGTTACCATGAATAGATGCATAGGCAACAAGCACACCCTCGGTCTCGGGCTCATACTTGCTCCATGTGTCGTAAAGGCCGATGTAGTAGCCGAGATTCTCGGTAAGCACAGGACCATGCAACGGACAGATGATTGCGATGTCGAGGGTTGCGGCCTTCTTGAGAAGTGTCTGCACAGGACCGCCATACTTACCACAGATGTTGAAGTAGTAGCGACGAGCCTCGCATGCCCACTCATCCTCGGTGTAGCACAAAGCACCAAACTTACCGAAGCCATCAGCCGAGAACAACACCTTCTCCTTGCTGTCGTAGGTTACCATAACCTCGGGCCAGTGGACCATTGGAGCCATGACAAAGTGGAGAGTGCGGCCACCAAGCGAGAGTGTGCCACCCTCCTTGACGCCGATAACACGACCTTCGAACTTGGTCTCGAAGAAGAACTGAGGCATCATCTTAACAGCCTTGTCCGAAGCGACAACCTGCATGTCGGGGTAGAGCTCCATAGCCTTGGCGATGTTGCCTGCGTGGTCGGGCTCAAGGTGCTGAACAATAAGATAGTCGGGTTTGCGGCCATCGAGTGTAACACGCAAATTCTCGATCCACTCGCTGCCCTTGCGAGGATCAACAGTATCCATCACTGCCACCTTCTCGTCGAAGATGATGTATGAGTTATACGATACACCATGAGGCACTACATACTGGCTCTCGAAGAGGTCGATATCGGTATCGTCGACACCAATATACTTGATTGATTCAGTTATATTCTTAATCATTTTGCACATGTTTTTAATTTATGAGGGCAAATATCTAAAAAAATAGGGAGAAATCAAAATTTAGTCACACTTTTTTATATCTTTGTCACAACAATATTGCAATTTATGAAAAGATTTATACTAATATCCCTGCTCGCTCTTCTCGCCGTAGCTTGTGCTACACCTAAAACGAGCGACAATAAAAAGACTATATTTGTAACAATAGCACCGCTCAAACACTTTGCCGAGGAGCTCACCTGTGGCGACTTCGACGTAAGGTTGTTGGTGAAGCAGGGAGCAAGTCCCGAAACATTCGAGCCTTCGTCGGCAGACATAACAGCGCTCCAAAGTGCTAAATACATCTTCTCAACAGGCCTTATAAGCTTCGAGCAGAGCCTCGTGAAGCACATCGATAACGGCTCGGTGGTTAATCTGTCGCAGGGCATCACCACGCTTGCAGGCAGCTGCTCGCACCACCACTGCAACCATTCGCATGGCATAGATCCCCACATCTGGACATCGCCACGTGAGCTACGCAAGATGGTTGAGAATATGCGTAATGCCATCATGGAGGCCTATCCCGACTCGGCGAAATATGGCGAGGCGGCCGATGCAATAATAGCTCGACTCGACTCACTCGATAGCTACTGCACATCACGCTTCGACGACGGCAAAAAACGTGCAATGATGATCTATCATCCTGCCTACACCTACCTTGCGCACAACTGTGGCATCGAGCAGATAGCCATAGAGAACGAGGGCAAAGAGCCTACGCCTAAGCATATTGCGAAGCTCGTGAAGAAGGGCCGTGAGATGGGTATAAAGAGGATATTTCATCAGCCACAATATAGCGCCGATAAGCTGCGCTCGATAGCCTCGGAGCTGGGCGTAGAGATTGTTGTTACCGATCCTTTGGCACTCGACATCGAAGCTGAGATACGACGAGTTGTTGACTTAATTGCTGATGAGAATGAGTAGTCAAAGAACGATAATCAAACTACGTGATGTTGGGGTACGCTATGACGGGGTTGTGGCCCTGGAGCACGTAAACCTCGACATCTATGCAGACGATTTTGTGGGCATAATAGGCCCTAATGGTGGTGGTAAATCGTCACTCGTAAAGGCCGTCATGGGGCTAATACCGCACTCGGGAAGCATGGAGTTTGCACCCAGTATAATGCACGGCGGCAAGCCGCATATTGGCTACATGCCGCAGATAACCTCCTTCGATAAGGCGTTTCCAATATCTGTCGAGGAGGTGGTGATGTCGGGGCTCCAACGTGAGCACAGCATGCTTAGACGTTATAGCCGAGATGACCATAGGCGTGTTCAAGAGATTCTTGAACTAACATCGCTTAACAGTCTAAGCAAGCGAGCTATAGGTGAGCTATCGGGTGGTCAGCAGCAACGAGTATTGCTCTGCCGAGCAATCATCTCAAACCCCAAAATTCTGATTCTCGACGAGCCAACAAACTTTGTCGACAACCGCTTCGAGAACGAGCTATACAACCTTCTGCACCACCTATCCGAGAAGATGGCAATAGTGATGGTTTCGCACGACATAGGAACAATATCGAGCGTTGTGCGTAGCATCGTGTGCGTCAATCGTCATGTACACCGCCACGACTCCAACATAATCACCGAGGAGCAGCTGCGCAACTACAACTGCCCAATACAGCTAATCTCGCACGGCAACATACCGCATACCATACTTGGCGAGCACCACCATTGTCCACATTGCGAGAAACACTAAACCATTTGTTGGAAGATATGAAAATAGCGTAGCTTTTGTGCTACGCTATTTTCGTTTTGGTAGGGCTGTTACTTTCTTCCCTCATACGTTACGGGATACTCGCCGCACAAGAAGCTGAGAGTCATCGATGTGTTGGTTATTGCGCCTACAAGCTCGGTGATGGTGAACTTCTCGAAAGGACCACCCATAGCATAAGGGACGATGCCGTTGCCGGCAAGAACATAGTTGCCAATAGCGCCCAAGCAATCAACGCCCTCGACAACCATGTCGAGCTTGATGGGCATTGCCTCGGCGAACTTCACCTTGTACATCACAAAGTTAAGCTTGCCGTCGATAATCTCGTAGTCAATCTTAACATCTTCCTGGGTGTAGGTTGTGCCGTCGTTCTGATCAACCGTGAGTGTGCCTACGTAGCACTCCTTCTCAACGGGCTTTGGGGGTAGGGTGTTGTTCTCGCCATTCTCGCACGATGCAAAGAGCATTGCCAAGAACATGATGCCAGGGATAAGCTTTCTGATTTTCATAATGTTAGATATTATAGGTTAATGTTTAGTCGTATGCCACCATGTATTGGCGCTCCCTTCGAGAAAAACTCCTTGCCTACGGACTTAAAATAGAATACGTCGTAGTCGGTGTTTGTGAGGTTGCGGCCCCATAGTGTTATGCTTAAATCTTTGAATAGCAGCGTTAGTTGAGCTCCTAAGAGTGAGTATAGTGGTTGACGTAGGGTGTTAGCCTCGTTCCAATATATCGAGCCCGATGCTCGCCAGTCGGCCGACAGGGTAATCTGCCTGAGGGTGTTGCCGCTAAGTTGCCATGTGTATGCCGCCGTGAGCGATAGGGTGTTAGCGGGAGCGTATGGTAGTCGGTTGCCAGCATAGTTGGCTGTGCCGTCGTCATACTTACGGAAGCGAGCGTTGGTATATCCGTAGTCGCCACGTAGGCTCAGGCCCTTATGGTTGTATGAGGCTGATAGTTCGATGCCATAGCTGCGGGCACGTGCTGCGTTCGACATCATGCGTCCTGTGCTGTTGCCCTTGGGAAGAATCGTTACCTGCTGGTTGAAGCACTCTATCCAGAATAGTGAGCCATCGAGCGTGAGTCCTTGTGCGGGGCGTAGGTGTGTGCCTACCTCGAAGTTCCAACTCGTCTCGGGCTTGTAGTGTGTGGCAGATGCCGAGTCGTAGTTGTTGGGGATAACCGATTCAAGCTCAACGCCTAAGGCATCGAGCATGTCCTGCATCATTATCGACTGCAATATGTCGGAGAAAATCTGGGTGTTGTAGCCGCCGCTCTTATAGCCACGTGTTATTGTGGCGTATATGTTTCCCTGTGCGAGGTTATACTCGGCAGCAAGCTTTGGTAGTATCTCGAAGAAGTGTTGCTTGTCGTGGCCCTTAAAGTCGCTCCTAAGCTCCTTGTAGTCGGTCATCGTGAGGTCGAAGAGGTAGGGTATTGTCGTGTGCGAGTGATAGCGCATCGAGGTCTGTTCGTAGTCGAAGCGTATGCCCGCCGTGAGCCTCCACTGCTCGATGTTGAGCATCGACTGATGGTACAACGCTGCACCTGCTGTCGGTATGCGAAAGTCGCTGGCGATGACAAACCTATCGACACCAAATGTCATATTGTTGTCGGGGAATACGGTGTGTAGTCCGTTGTTTATGTTGCCGAGTATCAGCTCGTTGATGCCATCTTGCTTAAACGTTACTGGAGATGACATATCGAGCCACTTCATAAAGCCAAAGAGGCCACTCACCCACTGATAGTTAGCATCGGTGTCGGCATTGCGGATGACGATATCCTCGGTTATGCTATGCTCCCTCTGCATCTGCTGCATCGTAAACATCGACTTGGGCGAGAAGTCTTGATCCAGGATCATCTTGTCGTCGAGATACTGATAGCTCGTTGTCGACTGAATGCGAACATTTTGGCCAACATAACGTGCTACAAATCCCTCGCTGAGTGTTAGGCGTTCGTAGCCCGAAGGATCGTTGTAGGCGATGGGCGAGTATGTGTCGGTCGTGGGGTTGTAGGGGTGGTAGGCATAGCCTCCCTCGTTGGTGTATCCTGCGGTTATGATGTTGTCGAAGTTCCAGCCACCGTTGCCGAGCCACTTTAGGCGCAGACGCACCGATGCGCTATTGCCATTGTCGCACATGTCGTCGGTTAGGGTGTTGCGGAAATATCCGCCATCGTGGTTAAACGCTGCGGCAAGCGACACTCCAAACCTCTCGTTAGGACGTGTATAGTAGGCGGCAGATGCTCTATACGATGTGAGTGTCGAGTACTCGGCCATGCCACGAAAGCCCTGCCACTCGAAGGGCGAGAGTGTCTGTATGTTCATCACGCCACCCGAGGTGTTACGCCCATAGAGTGTGCCCTGTGGACCACGCAATAGCTCCACACGACGGATGTCGTAGAAGTCGAAGTCGTAGACATTCTTATTCATCATCGGTATGTCGTCGATGGTGATGCCCAACACGGGCTGGTCGATGCGTGAGCCGAAGCCACGAACATATATCGACGAGGTTATCGACGAGCCATAGTCGGGTTGGTAGAAGTTGGGGGCTACGAGCGATATATCCTTGATGGATGCTATGCCCTGCATATCCAACTGGCGCATGTTGAGCGTCGTGGTGGCTACGTTGCTAACCTCACGTCTGTCGCTCTTTACCGATGCGGTTATCTGCACCTCGTCGATGTTGCGATGAAGTGTGTCGGCAGGCTCATGGGCCATCGCCGATAGCGACAGAAATAGGGCAAGTATCGTAATTAATCTTTTCACACCGCAAAAATATACTATTTATAAATAAAAAACAACCCCCATAAATGAGGGTTGTTAGTTGCGTATATCGCTACAATGTGCTACTTCTGGATAGGCATCTTGTCCAAGCGGCGCTGGTGGCGGCCACCCTCGAACTCGGTGTCGAGCCAGATGTTGAGCATCTCGAGAGCCTCGTCGTTAGAGATGAAACGTGCAGGCATGCACAATACGTTTGAGTTGTTGTGCTGACGTGAGAGCTTAGCAATCTCTGGAATCCAACAGAGAGCTGCACGTACACTCTGGTGCTTGTTCAAGGTCATAGAGATACCCTCGCCAGAGCCACATAGTGCTACGCCACGCTCCAACTCGCCATTGTCGATAGCCTCGCCAAGGGCGTGTGCGAAGTCTGGGTAGTCGCATGACTCTTCAGAGTGAGTACCGAAATCCTTCACCTCGAAGCCCTTTGATGCAAGGTAGCCTACGAGGAACTCCTTAAGCTCGTATGCTGCGTGGTCGCAAGCAATACCAATTTTGTTTGTCATTGTCTTATAGTTTTTTAGGTTGTTAATTGTTGTTTCAAATTGTCATACTGAGTATCAATAATGTCACTGTCTATGTCATTCTGAGCGTAGTGAAGAATCTCTCGGTTTGTGCTAACGTCGAATCTCCGTAC
>JAEIGA010012355.1_pt1 | contig 12960 bp, 7 predicted proteins | sample 9270691 | NCBI WGS metagenome assembly JAEIGA01 (sample SAMN17057246, study PRJNA624740) | gut metagenome | biome: biome; isolation source: fecal sample | host: Bos grunniens | place: China: Xizang | collected 2019 | reverse complement strand
CGCCTCACCGATGGCAATGGTCGCCTCATCGACTTCCGCAACACGGTCATCATCATGACCTCAAACGTCGGTTCGCGCCAGCTCAAGGACTTTGGCCGTGGTGTAGGCTTCTCCACCGCCATGGAGTTTGACGACAAGGAGCACTCGCGCAGCGTCATCCAGAAGGCACTCAACAAGACCTTCTCGCCCGAGTTCCTCAACCGCATCGACGAGATTGTCACCTTCGACACACTCGATGCCACAGCCCTGCGCACCATCGCCGACCTTGAGGTGGACAAGCTCATCCATCGCCTCGGAGCACTCGGCATAGCAGTCAACGTCGACGAGGAGTCACGCACCTACATCAGCCGCAAGGGCTACGACCCTCAGTATGGTGCCCGTCCGCTCAAGCGAGCCGTGCAGACCTACCTCGAGGACGAACTCTCAGAGATGCTCATCGAAGAGGGCTTAGAGGGAGAGCAGCACATCACAGTCACCTATGACAAGGAGGCTGACAAGTTGAGGTACGAGAGGAGTTAATGTTAAACGTTAACGATAACGAAGACGAAAACGATAACGAAGACGAAGACCTACATGCTACAATTAATAAAGGTAACAAGTCAAGCGAGCCCCCATTGGGACTCGCTTGTTTCCATATACCTCGACTCATTCCCCATCGATGAGCGACGCTCCCTAGAAAGCATTGTCCATCTCTTGGCTACGGAGCCACGGTATGCAATGTATGCGATTTGCGACGAAGACGAAGACGCGAGAAGAACGTCGGGGGACGTTATCGGTCTCCTCACCACATGGAGCTTCGATGAGTTTGTCTACGTGGAGCACTTTGCCATCTCTTCATCGCTGCGTTCGCAGGGCTATGGCACCGAGGTGCTGAGCACCTTCATCCAGTCGCAACAGAAACCCCTCATCCTTGAGGCCGAGCCTCCCACCGATGAGACTACCCGTCGTCGCATACGTTTCTATGAGCGCCATGGGCTCACCCTCTTTGACTTCCCCTACATGCAGCCAGCCTACACGGCAGAGAGCCAGCCCGTGCCCCTATGCCTTATGGGCACCTTAGACCCTGCCGTCACTCCTCTCGCTCAGGTGAGCCGTGTGCTTCATAGCGAGGTGTATGAGGTATAGCTCATACACTAAACGAAAACGATGACGATAACAAAAAACAGAAAAGAAGCGAGCCTCGACAGAGACTCGCTTCTTTCATTTACAATCTGTATGGATCAGCTTATTCCCAGAGGTTTCCCCATTCGCCGCGGCGGTCGTTAGAGAGTTCCTCATCGGCTTCTTGATTGCTTACAGTCAATGTTCCGCCACCAGAGATAGCCAACATGGATGAGAGTTCCAGTTCGGTCACCTCAGTAGTGGGTGTTACATACATTTTCTTCATATTCATATCTTTTCTGTTTTAATTCATTTATTACTTTATGTTGATATAGCGCTTCTCACCATTGATGATGTAGAGACCCGGTGTCACTACCTCGAGTACACGACGTCCGTAGAGGTCGTAGATGGTAGCATCTGCATCGATGGTGATACCCTCAATGCCTGTCTCGTCACCGATGCTGAAGCGGAATGAGGTCACGTGGCTCTCAGTGTTGTCCCAGTAGTCGAAGAGCACCTTGTTGGCTGACATCTTGTAGTGAGTTGTACCCTCAGCACCTGCAGCGTCATACTTCACGCTGTTCTTATACAAGCCAACCTGACCACCCGACTGTCCGAAGCTATAGTAGGCATGATCTGCCTCTGCCGCAAGGTACTGGGTGTAAGCGCTACCTGTCAAGAGGTTATCGATTTCGCTATCATCTGCAGTGTAATAGAAATCATAAGTTCTTGCATCATTACCAATTTCAGGAGCATACAAGATGACTGCAGTACGTGCAGGAATCACTTCACCTTCAAGTTCGGTAAGCTTCAGCTCACCCACACCATCAACGATATTGATTTCCTTCGTGCCATCAATATAGTATGCCTTCACACCTGCAGGTTTTGCTACGGCATAGTTGAGGAAGAGGCCAGCATGCTCATACTTCAAGGTTGCCGTATGCTTAACAGCAGACATATCAACCTCTTCGATGCGCCAAGCAGAAGCATTATTATCGTTTACATAACCTACAATCGTAGAACCAGCAACCTGTGCATGCAAGGGATAACTATTACCTGGTTTCAGCATCACTTGACCATCTGAAGTAAGTAGCGACTCGAAAGATACAACTGTAGCGCCATTCTCAACCAAGGTAAGCGCTGTAGCCCATTGAGAAGTACCTACATAGCATCCAGTCTGCAAGTTCATCATATAGCCTTCTTCAGTGAATGTCCACAAAGCTTCGGGACTCTGCGCTGTCTTCTCGCCACTAAACTTCATTCCATTTTCGCCAGTAGCATACATCAACTGACCGTTTCTGTTATTATCATCGCAAGCAGAGACGATAGTGTAATACTTACCCACCTCAGGCATGATGAGGTTGAGTGCCTCATTGGCAGCCTTGAGAGCATTATAGGCATTGGTATATTCCTCATCCGTTGCCGTAGCGTTTTCGAGCACATTTGCAGCATTTCTATATGCTGTATTATAGGCTTCAGCTGCTGCCTCAGGATAGCAACCTACGACAGTACCACCAGTGACAGTACCACTCACCTTCACTTCATTATGATAGTAGTTGGAGAGTGTATAGTATGCATCAGACTTACTGAAATCAACCTTCTCAAACTGGAAGCGTGAGCCATCGTCATTAGCATCATTATAGAAGCCCATCTTATTACCAGCTCCACCATGGTTACTGAAGTACCAGGTTGTGTTGGTATTAGTAGGATTAATGGTGGTGATATTATACCAGCCAGCATTTCTGTTAGCTTCATTCATATAAGTATTGGTGATAGTCCACTCTTGAGTGTAACCTTCCTCACCGATAGGCATACCCTTCACCTTGCTATTACCCCCAGCAAACTCATTCGTACTCAACGCAAGTGTGGTATTGCGGTCATGGTAAGGCATGATGAGTACCTTGCCATCTGTAGTAGCCATAAAGTACCAGGCGTGTGATTTGTTACCCAACTCGTAGGTGGTTACTGCTACCATCGCACTGCTTGCGTCGTATGCAAGCACTGTTGTATTAGCACGAGCAATCTTAATCTTATAGGTAACAGGGCTACTTGCATCAAAGGTGAGCTGAACAGGCAATGTAGCATAAGCAATGGCTGTTGCCAAGTTTTGCTTAGCGATTGTCAAGTCATGCAAAGCAGACTCATAATCTTCCGCATTGAATTCGCTGTCATAAGTCTTATTAGCCGTGTTAAGCACTTCGTTGGTTTTGTCTATGAGTGCTTCTGTCACGTTGAGTGATCCTTCATATCGGAAGGTCTCTGCTTCATAACAATTGTAGATAAGAGTTTCTGTCGCTCTAATCAAGTTACTCAATAGACCTTGCATTTCCGTCATAGCACTTTCTTTCGATGTATAGAGTTTGTCATGGACTGTCTGCAAAGCATTCAATGCATCACCGAGCTCATTAGGTGTTTGCACATTCTCATACGCTTCTTGTGCTATGGCCCATGCAGTATTGGCCTCACGCAACAAAGCATCAAAATCTTCAGTTACAAACTCCGAATTAACAAAACCACCACATTCATCAATGAGAACTCGAGTTTTATCAAGCAAATCACCCAACGCTGACTTGTCAAGCGTATAGGTAACGCTGATAACACCTGTCTCATGATTTACATCTACTTCAGGATAAGGGTAGCCTTCTACCTCGATAGCGGTGAGATCATCCGTCGTGAGTGTATTGGGAGCAGTAAGTGTAGTTGTGTAGGGTTGTTCTTTATAGTTTACACCACCACCAGCGACATTGGTCGAGATAGTATATTCAACGTATACTACAGAGTTCTTGGCATCATAAAGAGCTGTGTACTGAGCTTGGAGCTTCTCGATGGCCTCGTTTACTTGTGCTTCTGTGTTGGCATAGTCAAATACTGATTGTGCCTCTTGCACTGCTTTGAAGGCGGTCAAAAGGAGTTCTTCGGTGACATCGCCAGCCTCGTTGCCAAGGGTTACGGTGTAGCCTTCGGGCTTGGCCTTCTCGGTGATGTCAAACTCCATCATGCCGAAGAAGTATTGTCCGCCATATTGTGCATTTCCAGGACCTTCAGATCCAGTCACCACAAAACGAAGGTAGCGATATGCTGCACCACTTGAGTTAATAGTGCTTGACGTATAACTCTTACCAGAATCGTGTGCTGGCAGGCCTGAAGTAATCGTAGCAAGCACTTCGGTAAATGAAGCCGCATCGTTACTACCATATATTTTCATTGCAGTTGGAGCAGGAGAGCCACTGCGGGGAGTATAACTGAACACGAACTCCTGAATAGTCTTGCCTTGTCCCATATCTACCTGGATGTAGTGAGGTTCGCTTATTTCCCCTCCTCCCCAACGAGTATGGAAATAGGTATTATAATCATCATCCACAAGAGCAAAAATACCACCTCCATCGGGATCCGCTGTACCAGTATTATGATCTGCATTAGATGATACGTACCAACTATTCGCAGGATAATTTGCCTGCAATGCCAACTCGGTATCAGGAGTTGCAGCATTGAAAGTCACCGTACCACACTGAGCTATCAAGCTATTGGCATTGCCAATCAAGGTAGACAAGTCTAATTTCTTCGCATCGAGAGCGGCATTATCTACACTCTTCTTAGCATTAAGCAGAGCTGTGTATTGATCATTCAATTGGGTGTATACACTTTCATTATAGGTTCCTGACGCAATATAGTTCTTGGCTGTAGCAACCTTGCTCTGAGCTGTTGCGGTAGAGATTGTACTATATGCTCCATCTGCCTCAATCTCTGCAATCAGTGCCTCGGCCTTGTCGACCAAAACTTGAAGGTTGTTGAGCGCCTCGGCATTGGTGTTCGTTTCTATAACGGTGATATACCACTGTGTGGCATGGGCATCTGTACCCCAACCTACGATATTGTAACTCTGCGATGCCGAGCAGTGCAAACCTGTGGCACCGACAAGTGCCCATATGCCATCGCCCATATCGCGCAACTCATAAGCATAGGCTTCATCTTTTGTTTTATCTGCTTTCAACACAGCACCAGAAGTAACATTTCCTGGATATTTCTCCGTGCTCTTATTCTTCAGATAGTAGCGGCCTTCCGTATCAGATGCCTCAAAATACCAAAGCTGTGCATCTGTTTCTGCTGTGGTGAGAGCAAACATTTCATCTTTGTTCTCACCGTCGCTTGTCTCGACTGCCATTGAAAGGGTTGCGTATGCCCTGTTTGTCAAACGATAGGCATTGCCTTCTACGATGCCTACACGAGCTGTAGCATCATTTTGCACCTTCATAAATTCGGTGTTCAGCATGTCATATACAGCTGCGTATTTGGCCGACTGTTTGTTGTCGTACACTGCTTTAGCAATATCATAAGCAGCATTCAAGTCGGTCAATGCGGATGATTTGTAGTATCCGACTTTGGCATCGTCACATAATGCTTGCATAGCCTCTACACCTGTCAAGATGCGGCCAAGCTCACCATATTTAGCTTCATCCTCGTTGGCATAGGTCTGGTACACTCGCTGACGCTCGCCATCGTAGCCTACCGCCATGATGTATGCGGCATTCTCGCTCTCATCGAAGCTTGAGGGGAAGAGCACCTGTGTGAACGAATGCTCGTCGTTGCTACCCAAGCCGTACATGGTGATGCGGATGAGCTCGTCCTGTGCGTTGTAGGTCTCGAACGCTACGGCATTCTGAGCCACGCTGTGCTGGATGGTTACCTTGTCGCCATTGCGCTCACCCTGTATAGCAGTAACGTTCAATTCCAAGTTGTCACGATAGATGTGATAGTTATGTCCGTTGATGTAGTTGATCTCCTCATCGGGATAGGCCTGATAGCGCCCTGCAGCCACCTCGTCTGCTACTGAGGCTTTCAGTTTGTCAATCATCTCCTCGGTGATGATGTTCCACCCTTCGCCATAGTCCTCAATATAAGCATGGATGGGACGGAGCATACCAGCCTTCTCAAAGAAGGGAAGGAGGTCCATCTCTGCTGCCTGGCAGGCCAGCTTCATCCAGTTGATTTGCTGCTTACCGTTGGTATTGTAGGTCTGGGTATAATTCTCCGTCTTGCGGATTTCCTCGATAACTTTGGGAATAATATTTTCTTTCCTACCTGCCAATGTACCCCAGAGATTCAATTGCCAGAAGGGAGAAAGTTTCACAAAATGGTCATAATTGCGCGATGTGGTGGTCACCTGACCGAGATCGTTACCATCGGCATCTCTTCCTGTGACAGTTTTCGTTTCAGGAGTAGCATTATGGTAGTCAGGGCCATCTTGCAACTGCCATGCCACACCCTTGCGCAAGCCCTCCTCGAAATAGGTCTGCATACGTCCACCACGCATCTTTACATAGTCATTAATACCTGTCACTTCATCTTCGAGGCGAAGGACTGCTGGCTTGCCTTGAGAATTACGATTACCCGTAAAGTGGAATTGTGCCCACGATGCGGGAATGTTATTCGTTGTCTCACCACAACCTGACCAATGGAATCCTGTCATCTGGTTGTTGTGTCCCCACTCGTGGCCTACGCCCCAGAAGTCGAAGACTTTGGCATCGGGTGTCACAAGAACTCTCAAGTCTCCGTAACCACAAACAGAAGCATCGCCACCAGCATACATATCACCACTCTTATCAGCATAGAAAAGCTGACGGTTCTTCACTTGTCGGTCAAACATCTCCAATCCTAACATATCACGCTCAGCCCACTGCACCTGTTGGTAGAACGTCATCGTTGAATTAACATCTGTTGGACAATATGTCTTCCACTGCTTTACAGGATATGCCACCTGTGCATGCTCAGAGCGAGTGATGATAATGACATCGTCCTCTGCCAAGGGACCTGCAAGCATAGACACCCAATCTTCATTGGTCATCGTCGCTTGATCCCAATAGCCCAAGACGGGTGCATTGATAAAGTGCATTTGCACATTGGGCGCAATTTCAAAATCATCGGTGTAATAATCAACGAAGACATTACCCTCGGTAGTTGCCGTGATATAGTTTAATCCGTTATGCAACTTATAGGTGCTTAAATCTCCACTCTTGTACCAATCCTTAATCTTCAAGCCTACGGGATAGTCACCGATACCGCTTACTGCAACGATACACGACTCACCGCGCTTAAGGTAGATACCTGTGGGGTTCTCATAGTTGTTATACAGAGAATTCGTCTTAAGATTGTTCCGTACAGTAGCAGTAGTCATATAGGCCTCGTACTCGCCTACACGGAACTTCTTGTAACCAGCAGCATCGGTAAGCATAGCTTCTACCAATGCCTGCACATCAGCATCGGCAATGCCTGTGCTGCTTGTCACACCCGATTTGAGCTGGGTATAAAGGTTATCGGTAAAGTACTCAGCAAAAGCAGCGGGCTTGGTTGTGTCATAAGCATAGGCTGCAATCTCGGCTGCTGAAGCTAGATCCTTACCATTATCAGTCGCTCCAGGATAGATAGTAAACTTTATCTGCCCACAATCAGTTCCAATTGGGAAATCAAAAGTAGAGCTAGCACCCTTCAAATCGTACTCTACAGGAGATGTGAAGTCAGTACCACTTGTTGAGGTAGAATAAGAGACCTTCACTACTTTCCAGTTACCATTAGTACCAGACAAACGAGGTGTGTAACGCACATAGTCTACATGACTTACCTCCTCCAATGTAATGACAAAAGTCACAGGGAATGATGGAATGTAGTCCCAGTTACTGTGCCAAATTGTTTCAAAACTACCATCAATAGCATTCGTAGCCCGATGGGCATCATTGTGATAACTACTAGCAGTCGCACCGCTGATAGTAATCTCCGTGTCCTGAGCCCAAAGGCTGGAGCAGGCTAGCAAGCACGTAGCCAGTAGGACTTTGATTTTTCGTAAATGATACATGATTTAAAAAAAATAATATAAATGAATGAATAAATGATTTGCTTGTTTCACGTTTTTTCATGGTCATACTTTCTCCAAGGTGCAAAGATATAACTTTTATCTGGATTTATCTCCCTTTTTCCTTGACTTCTTTTAACTTTGTTAAAAAGGGGCAATGTAAAGTGCCACGCGAAAGGCTCATCGATGAGCCAAATGCTATCTCTACTGGCCATGCCAACCCCTGGCTCTACACACGCGCGCGCGTATTACGGAAAGTTCATAAATGGGTTGGCAGTGGCAGAAATAAGGCGAGAGTCGAGTCAAGCAAGCCATCATGAAGATCGCTACATACTGGCAGAGATGCGGTGAACGATAGAGTAAACCACAAATGTGGTTAGAAAAAGAAAATCGGAGAGCTAGATGGAGGAAATCGGAGCCATAGATCAGCTCAAAAGTGTAGCTAGACGAGTTCGTGTCTCCGCGATGAGAATGCTTCGTCTCCGCGGAGATAACACATTTTCTCCGCGGAGGTGTTCGATTTTCTCCGCGTAGACACGGAAATTTCTCTTTGTAGATCGGAGAAAAAGCCTTGTGGGAATTTCCCTCGTCTACCTAAGCAAAAATTTTGATGAAGCCTACGAACGACACAAGTAGTCACGGAGTTACTTTTCACGAACAAGAAGACGCGGAAGCAACGGCTTTCGCTCACGAAGTGTCGCCACCAATCGATTGATTGAGTTGCAGATAACTGGCGTTGGCGACACATCGGCACTTCGTACAGGAAAAGGGATTTGTATGTGAATAAACGCAGTAAAAAAGTGGATTATCGTACGGATTTACATGGTATGTTTGTACGATAATCCACCATTTATAAGCTCGCCATCCTGAGACCCCCACCCGCTCCGTCACTGTGTTCCTACGCTCGTCCCCCTTGAAGAGGGACAGTGCTTTTAGTTACTTCTCTCAGCGGACTCTGCACTGTCCTGCACTCTCCCCTCTCCAAGGGGGAGTCCCCGTAGGGGGAGGGGGTCTAAATTTAGGGCAGACGCATTATAAAAATCTTCTAGTCTTCCACTGCTTTTTGCTCACACTATCCTCTTCACCAAGCCAAACATCTTGTAGGGCATGTAGCGGAAGGGGAGGTCGAGCCATGTACCTGTGGCTACTACGGAGCGACGATGGGAGAAGACGCGGAAGCTCTCCTCACCATGGTAGGCACCCATGCCCGAGTGGCCCACTCCACCGAAGGGGATGTGCTCATTGGCGATGTGCATGATAGTGTCGTTGATGCAGGCTCCGCCCGAGGAGGTGTGGCGCAGGATGTGCCAGCCGTCGGCCTCACGGCCAAAGTAGTAGAAGGCCAGGGGCTTCTCGCGGCGGGTGACGTAGCCCACCACCTCGCTCTGCTCCTTGAAGGTGAGGATGGGGAAGACGGGGCCGAAGATCTCGTCGGTGAGGACGGATTTAGCATTGGCCTTGGCATCGGCATCGCCATCGGAGAGGCTGATGTGGGTGTCGAGCAGCGTGGGCTCGATGAAGCGCTCGGCGGCGTCGGTGCGCCCTCCGTATAGGATGTCACCCTCGGCAAGGTAGCCCTTGACACGCTCGAAGGCGCGGTCGCTGACCATGCGGACGTAGTGCTTGTGGTGCTTGATGTCGGCACCGTGGAGGGCCTTGACGGCCTTGGCAAACTCACGGACAAACGACTCCTTGACCTCCTCGTGGATGAGGAGATAGTCGGGGGCGATGCAGGTCTGCCCCGAGTTGAGCGTCTTGCCCCAGGCGATGCGCTTGGCGGCAAGGGCTATGTCGGCCGTGCGGTCGACGATGCAGGGGCTCTTGCCTCCCAGCTCGAGGATGACGGGGGTGAGATGATTGGAGGCGGCCTCCATCACCATCTTGCCCAAGGAGGGGCTGCCGGTGAAGAAGATGAGGTCGAAGCGCTGGGCAAGGAGTGCTTGGTTGACCTCACGGTGACCCTGCACCACGGCAATGTACTCGGACGGGAAGGTGCTGGCAATCATCTGCTCGATGACAGATGACACCGTGGGCACATAGGGCGAGGGCTTGAGCACGGCGGTGCATCCTGCCGAGATGGCTCCCACGAGCGGATTGAGCAGAAGCTGCACGGGATAGTTCCACGGGGCCATGATGAGTGTGTTGCCCAGTGGCTCGCTCACGATGTAGCTGCGCGAGGGAAACATCTTGAGGGGCGTACTCTTGCGGCGGCGCTTGCTCCAGCGGCCGAGGTGGCGCAGGTGATTGGTGATCTCGCCACGCACGATACTCAGTTCGGTGAGGTAGGCCTCCTCGTATGACTTGTGGAGGTCGGCCCACAGCGCATCGGCCAGTGGCTTTTCCCATTTGGTGAGTGCTGCCTGCAGCTTCTGTAGCATCTGGCGGCGGAAGTTGATGTCGAGGGTGGCGCCGCTACGGAAGAAGGCGCGCTGGGAGGTGATGATGGTATTCATAAGCAGACCTTTACTTTCTTCCCACAAAGTTATCCATTGTATGGTAAATACCAAAGACTTTGCCGAAGAAAAAGTCGAAAAGGCGTGTGGGCAGGATGAATTGCCAGAAACGGATGAAGTGGAAGCCGAAGGGGATGCCCTTGAAGTGCTTGTCGCGCTCGATGGCGCGCAGTATCTTGGCAGCCGTCTTCTCGGGGTCGAGGATTGGGATGATGGGCGACTTCACTCCGTCGAACATGCCTGTATTTATATAATAGGGTGCGATGGTGGTGAAGTGTACGCCGGAGTGCTCGTCCTGCAGCTCGATGCGTACCGAGTCGGACCACCCGATGACGGCCCACTTTGATGCGGCGTATACCGACATCTTGGGGTTTGACAGCATGCCGCCTGCCGAGGCGATGTTGCATACGTGCCCTTTGTTGCGGCGCTTCATGTCGGGCAATGCCTGTAGAGCCACATACATGGGTGCTATGGTGTTGATGCGCATGGTGCGGTCAATTTCCGATACGTCTACCTGGTCGAAGGTCTTGTTGCTCGTGATGATGCCGGCGCAGTTGATGACGATATCTACCTCGCCACAAGTCTCTATGGTGGCGGCGTAGGCTGCCTGCACATTGTTGTAGTCTGATACGTCGACGCGCACGCCCTTCACCTTGCCCTTGGCCGAGAGCTCCGCCACGGCGGCATCGATGCCTACCTGGTTGATGTCCCAGATGATGAGCATGCGTGCTCCTTTCTCCAGGGCCATGCGTCCCATGATCTTGCCTATGCCCGACGCTCCGCCGGTGATAAGCACACTGTTGTTCTTAATTTTCATAGTTAATCCTTTTACCTTAAAAAACTTTGCAAAGGTATAACAAATAGCGAGGGAAAGGTTTCACGCCTGTCACATACCTCTTTTGTTCGCCACTATAAGGCGTGCTTTCGTCCCAAAAGATAGGGCGGAGCGGTTTAGCATCAGAATTTAGTTACTAATTGAACTATTGCGTTAGCTGCTTTTTCTCGGCAAACAGAGAAACTGGGCCAGTCGTTGAGGTCGATGAGGCGAGCTATGCCATCGTGGCCAATGATGGCGTCGCCGCCATAAACCACGGGAATTCCTCTGCTGTCCTGTTCAATTAGTTCCCTTATATGAGACAACGTTTTGGCGTATGTTTCGGGGACGGGGGATGGCGCTCTTGTGCCTACTGAGCGATCCGTCCATTTGTCATATCCCAGCTGGCAGGCGGGTAGGCTGTAGAAGAAGTTGGTTCCTTGTACTCCGTAAAACTTGATTGCGGTGCCTTCGAGGTGTTCCATCACGACTACTTTATATATCTCTCGCGCACGGAATCGGGCAAGGCTGTGGTGGTATGTCTCGGCATCGGGCACAAAGCATACATCGTCAGGTTGCTGGGCGCAAGTTCCCGTACGCTTCATCCAGCAGGGGAAGGGTATCGGGCCAAGTGTCTTTTCGGTGGTCTCTGCTACCCATGCGACGGGGGATGTTGTGGGTATAACCCATGTCGTGGGGGTTGGTATTCCCCACTTGGCGCATTGCATGGCCAAGGCTTCGCGCTCTACGCCATGGATGCTTCTGGTTGAATTGAGCACGCGGCAGCCAATTGTTTCCCAGTGTTCCAGTATCTCCATTGCTCGGGTTGATCGGGTCATGTGGAGTACTATGTCTGGTATGGGTATGTCGGGGGTAAACTGTTCTTCATGTATTGTGTCTACGATGTAGTGCATGTTCTTCAACTGTTCTACCACGGCATGGAGTATAGCCTCATCGCGCTCGACCATACCTGGTGAGAAACATGCTGCACGGAATATGCACAATATTCGTTTCATTGCCATTCTTGTATCAGTTGTTCGGCCTTGACAATGTCGGAGCAATGGTCCACATCTATGATTTTACTGAAAGGGAAAGCTGCAAGGTGTAGCCCATCGGCTACAAGCTGGCGTTGGAAGTTGCGCATACGTGATTGCCCTTGCTTGATACAGCGTGACAGCGTATTCAGGGCTTTGTGCTTGAGGCAATAGATGCCGCCTGACACATGTGTGCAGTTCTCTTCGCGTGTGTCGCAGAAGTTGGTGATGGCGAGTGTGTCGGTGGTCTGTACATAGAGCGGCTTTTCGTCGTCCACATAGGTGGTTACGGCCATCAGCCCATCGGCGCCACTTGTGTGGAATGCATCGATATAGGCTGCAAACTCCTGTTCGGAGAATATTGTATCGACCGTTGTCACGCAAAAGCGGTCTTCGGTGGACAAATACTCGCGAATAGCATAGAGGCTGTGCATGGAGCTGGGAGTGGACTGCACCACTATATCCAACGGTATGGGCAGAGAAAGGGTGGCAAGGTGTTCTTGTGTGGCCTGATGCTGCGCATTGCAGATGACTACGATGCGTGTGGCGCCATTGGCCTCAAATACACGGATGAGACGTTCTATGAGTGTCTCATCCTGTATGCGCACTAAAGGTTTGGGGACTTTGCTTCCCTCTTGAGCCAGGCGCGATCCTTCACCTGCTGCTAATATTGCGTAGAGCATCTTCTGCTTACTCCAATCTCAGTTTGTCGCT
>JAEIGA010012354.1_pt1 | contig 12960 bp, 9 predicted proteins | sample 9270691 | NCBI WGS metagenome assembly JAEIGA01 (sample SAMN17057246, study PRJNA624740) | gut metagenome | biome: biome; isolation source: fecal sample | host: Bos grunniens | place: China: Xizang | collected 2019 | reverse complement strand
CCTTTTTCAAGAACATATGCAGATTTCTGAATCTTACCTAAGTCATCGAAGCTTGCCATATCATTAACCTTAAATGAAAGTGCAAGTGTTTCGCTTTCACCGGGCTGAAGAAGCTTTGTTTTCTTGAATGCTGCAAGCTCTTTTGAAGGCTTACCCAATTTACCCTGAGGAGCGCTGTAGTAAAGCTGAACAACCTCTTTACCCGCTACAGCACCTGTGTTTTTAACTGTGCAAACTGCAACAATCTGACCCTCACTTTCGGTACATACTTTACCGCTTATTTCAAAGCTTGTGTAAGAAAGACCGAAGCCGAATGGGTAACGAACATAATCCTTTGCACCGGGAATTGTTTCAAAATAGCGGTAGCCTACATAAATATCGTCAGTATAATTGAAATATTCATAGCTTTCGTGGAAATCTTCAACGCAAGGATAGTAATTGTAGCCCTTTGTTATGGTATCAACCAATTTACCTGATGGGCAAACATCACCATAAAGAATATCTGCTATGGCAGCGCCACCTTCCATACCGCCCTGCCATGAGTAAAGAAGAGCCTGAACCTTTTCGTTTTCTGCAAAATATTCGCAATCAACAGGTCCACCTGAGTTAATAATCACGATAACCTTTTTAAAGAGCTTACAAGCCTTATCAAGAAGGTCTTTTTCAAGGTCTGAAAGGAGGTAGTCTCCGCCCTGATTTCTGCGGTCTACACCCTCTGCAGAAAAACGGCTAATTGTAACAATTGCAGTTTCTGCCCACTCAGCAGCGCTCTCAATAAGCTCATCGGGAACTTTAGCTTCTTTAACGTGCATTCTTGCAAAGGTTTCATATGTAACCTCATCACGATTCTTATTACCGAGAGCTTCAATTTCTGTGAAAAAGTCGTTTGCATTAACAATATCCCACACAGCATCAATTTCTTTCTGAGTAGGAATGTTTTTGCCCTCAACCTCAACATATTTTTTATAGAAATCCACAAGTGGCTCGTAGATTTCTACGCCTTTCATTTTAAAGCCTTCGTAAATATTGCGGATGTATGGGCAGTGAACATCACCGCTACCGCCACCGCCTTTTATATATTCAATAGTAGCCTTGCCGAAAAGAGCAACCTTTTCGGTTTTGCTGAGAGGAAGAGCGTTGTTCTCATTTTTAAGAAGCACCATACCCTCGCCTGCCGCTCTTCTTGAAAGAGCAATATGCTCAGGCGATGCTGTTACCCTTCTGCCGTCTTTACCTAAAGGAAGGCAAGGCTGAAATCTGAAGCGTGCATATTTATCCATCATAAAATCACCTTTTCGTGTTAGATATACAAAAATAAATGCAGTCAATTCTCAAAAAATCAACTGCATTCATTATACATTAATAAAACAAAGACTTCAATAGATTATTATGCTATTGTGTGCCTGTATTCAGGTTCGGAAAGCTTTCGTAGCTCAACTCTTGTGTTAGGACCTATAAGAACCACCAACTCACCATTGGTGAAATAATATGTGTCTATTGCTTCCCACTCTGTAACGCCCGGCTCAACTCCAAAAATGCTTTTCAATTCCTCTTTGGTTTCTGAATTTTTCAGAGCGTAGGCTTTTTTCAGGAAGTCGTTATCCTTCATATTAACTCTTCCCTTGTCTCCGTTTGCAATATCTTCAATAATTTTATTCTTTCCGTTAACAAGAACCTCTATCATCCTGTCTTTATCGTGCTGTGAAATGAGACGACGTTCATTTACACCAAGCCTTATGCGCTCCTCACCAAGGATTCGTATACTCGCCTCGCTGCCGTCTGCATAATAAACACCAACATAGGCGATGTTATCCTCGAAATCCTTGTCGGTCGCCTTTTCTTCATCTATAGATGAGCCGTCCAACGCCTCGTTAAACCTTTGTATAAACAGGTGAACTCTTTCCTCATCGGTAATTTCTTCACCTTTTTCTCCGTTTTCGTTATGAATCATATAGATGATTTTAGTCGCTCCCTCATAGCCGAGAACGTAGTTATTTTCATCTGTACCAGAGGATTTCAACATATAAATTGCTATTGTGCCGTTTATATGTGCAGGGAAGGTTTCCTGAATCATACCGTCATAGCAAACTCGTATTTCATCGCCAACACGGAGATACGGTACACTCATTGAAGAAGAAAGCTTTGTGGAAACACTCAGCTTATTTGCAGAATTATTTATCGGCTCGTTTTTAAAAGGTTCAACAAGCACGCTACCCTCATTCACCTCTAAAACCGTGGCATCAAAATATGAGTTTACACCCACAGTCTGCTCAGGTATAAAAACAGCGTCGTCTGATACAGGGCAATATGTTTCGTCTGAGTCTGCCGACACCTTATATTCGGGAATATCCGCCGAATTGTATGCATCAAACTTAAAACCTTCTTCGGTAATAGTAAACATATAGGTTTTGTTATTATCTGCATACAGTATCAGCTGATGACCTGCTGATATTTCGTAATACCCCGTAAGAAATTCACTGCTTAAAGCGGAGCAATTAAACACAAATTTATCATTCGCCTTTAACACAAGCGTAGGCTTTACAGCTTCCCTTGAGCCATAGAATACATATGTTCCTGTATAATCTTTGGTTCTGCCCTCAAAGTATGCGTTTGCTTTTGCGTGGTTTTCCATACAAAGCACATCGTAATAATAGGAATTGGCGTGGTCGACTTCTTTCCAGATTGTTTCGGGAAAGTGCTCTTTAATTTGAGTGTAGCTACTTTTATATCCATCCAGAGCCCAGTAATCTACCAGAGAATAGCCTTCTTTCTCTTTCTTTACTGTAATTGTTGCAAGGTGAGGACTTTTTTCTCCACTAAAGAATATTGTGCCTTTAGTCAACGTAAACTCTCCGAGCTGGCTGATTATATAAACCTTTGTGTTACCGTCAACCCTTTCAGTTTTAACAGGAATAAATGACGCGCACTTATAAACATTTTCTTTCGGAGCTTTAGTTTCTTTTTCCAGGATAGTTTTTTCAATAAATTCACACATTTCAGAATCTACAGACTTAAAAAGACTATTCTTCTTATACCCTGTTTTTGTGCAACCAATATCAAAAGCTATATTCTCCTTAGCTTTATTAAAAGCATCCTTTGAAACAGAAACAGCAAAGCTCATAGCACCCATGCGGGCATCACCTGCATAAAACCATTTGACAGCCTCTTCTTCATAATAATGCTCTCCGTCTATACGTAAAGAATTTATATCCCTTACAGAAACATTGTAAGTGTAGCCATTTTCTACAACATTATATCCTGTATATATTACGCCACTATCCTGAAGCTGGTCGTATGAAAATCTGAAGCACAAATCTATTGTTGAATCACGTGCAATTGCTTCTTCAAGATAGATATTTGTCTGGCAATAGCTGTTTGAATCGTATGGTCTATCAAAAACTACAACCTGATTTTTTTCAAATCTCTGCCCTTTTTCACTATGAATTTCATCTGTAAATACAGAGACAGGAACCTTTACAGGTATAAATTCATCCTCCTGGGCAACTATTTTGTATCCTCTTTCATCAAGGATATCTTTAGCGGAATCCGAGGAAGGAACAGTGAGGAAGGCTACAGAAACAGCTACACAAATTACAAGGGCAACCACAATCACCCAGAACGCAGGCTTTTTGTAGCTGAGCACTGATTTGATTCTGTCCTTAACGCCGGTTTCACCAAAGGCAAGAGGACAAGCAGATATAAGGCGCCTTTGTGAGCTGCAATTTATAAGAGCATTGGAATACTCTTTTTTACACTCTGTATCAAGCTCTTTAATAACCTTTTCATCACATGCAAGCTCAATATCCTTGCATAAAAGCACATATGCCACCCACATTACAGGGTTGAACCAATAAAGAGTTAAAATCAGATAGCCCAACGGCTTCCAAAGGTGGTCAAATCTTTTGATATGTGCTTTTTCGTGGTCTATAACATAAAGAACATCGTCTCTGTAAAGTGATGATGGAAGATAAATCTTCGGCTTTATGAGACCTAAGATAAAAGGAGTAGAAATATTATCACAAAGATAAATATTCTCCTGAACACGCATAGCTTCTTTGATGGTCTTTTTAATTTTACGATAACTTATAAATGAATAAACAAGCATTATAATTATACCGAGAAGCCATATACATGCAATTATGCTGATATTACTTAGTTGAACAGGTCGCGACGGAGCCTCTGTAAATGCAGGCTGTAGGACTGCGTCTACTACCTCAAATCCACTGTCCACTTGCGGATACAGAGATTCATAATTACCGCTATAAAGGGCTGTAACAGGCATAGTCTCTCTGCTTGGTATAAGACTAAAGGGACTTTCAATATCAAATGGAACCAAAAGGCGTATTGCCACAAGACCCCAAAGCACGCAGTTTATCCATTTAGGTGCTTTTTTCAAAAGGAATTTTGCAATTATTATTGCAAGAACAAGCCACGATGCAGTTATACTTATATTTAAAAACTGTAAAAAAACTTCGCCAAGCTGTATAAAGAAATCATACATTGCTTATTCCCCCTCGTATTCGTCTACAAAGCGTTTAAGCTCCTCTACTTCTTTTCGGGACAGCTTCTTTCTTCCTGTAAATGCTGCAAGGAAGGCAGGAAGAGAACCATTAAAGGTTTCTTCGACAAATTTTTCGCTCTGCATGGAATAAAATTCATCTTTGGAAACAAGAGATGTTACCGTACCCTTTTCATTTTTGAAAAGACCTTTATCACAAAGTCTTTTAAGAACTGTAAATGATGTTGTTTTTTTCCATCCGAGCTCACTTTCTGCTTTTTTTGAAAGCTCGCTTGAAGAAAGCGGCTCACAATTCCATATAATATCTGCAAATTTTGCTTCAACTGTACCTAAAGTCATATCCGCCATATTACCAGCTCCATTCTACAAGTTGTAGTACAATTATATTCTACGCACTGTAAAATGATTTGTCAAGACATTTTTCAGTCAAATAGAACAACCGTAGGGAACGGGCACTGACCATTCCGCAAGATTACAATAAAATATATCTGCTGCAAAATAATAAAGAATAAATATTTTACGGCACGGCTAGTATCCGTGCCCTACAGTTATCGCGTAAATACATATAATATGAAGTTTATAATTGCAATGCAGTTGCGAAAATACGAATTACACATTATGAATCACAAAAAAGCACCTGCAGAAGCAGGTGCTTTTTGTCAATCTATTTGCAGTCTATAGTCCAGGTCTGATATTTTTCTCAAATACACCTGATATCCCTCATCAATAATCAAAACATATTCTCCATTACTGATATATGATTCATCGTATCCTTGGCTGCAGGTCCATCCGCCTGCCTCACCAAAAACCTCCTCTATGCTCAACCAATCATAATCCTTAGTAATAGTCTGTGATTTTTTTATAAACTCATCATCAGACATATCTACTGTGTGTATGCCTTGTGCAATCCAACGGAGATGGTTTGCATCTATGTCATAAAGACTTTCCAAAAGAGCTTTTCTATCGTGTGGAGAGACTGTTCTTCTATCCTCATTTTCATACCTGATTCTTATAGGACTCTGAGAAGATACTTTTGTGTAACTACCATCTGCTTTGTACAAATATATTATTATATATTCGTCGCCGCTGTCATCATCACACCACCATGTATCAAATTCATCCGGTTCTGAGGTTTGTAAAAGAGAATTAAACTTATCTGTAAATGCCTGGATTTTACTTTTATCCGTTACGGTTTCAGTATATTCCCTTCTCTCTCCCTCTAATTCATCGTATAAATAATTGGTTACAATCTTTGCCGAAACCACATCATCACAGCTCAATTTGTATTCGGGTGGACCAAATTTTAATACACTTTCAGGAAGTGTCTCTTGAAAATCTACAAGTTCACCACGATCTACTACACCATCCCAATTGTAATCGTTTTCCAGTCTTGTGGTTTTAATTTCTGTGCCTTGGTTTGTTCCCGTAGTTTTCTTTTGAGAAGATGTAATAACCACTACTGCCGCAGCAATCGAAATTATAACGGCAATAACTATAATACAAAAAGAAAATTTTTTGAGGGCTTTACTGTTTATATTTTTCTTCATAAACTGTACCTCCTTGGCTTCTTATGGGACTAATAGGAGCAGGTAAAGCTTCTCTTTATTTAGAATTAAACATACTTATAAGCTGTCTGCCGACGCTTGCCATAAACCTTTCGCCATCGGCACAAAGCTCAGCAGGTACGTCATTCAAAAAGCTTGTTGCTTCAAAGGTAAGGTCGCCTTTATAGTCAATATCTGCAAGGGCTTTCATAACCTTTTCCCAATCTATTTTTCCATAATACGGTAAGGTATGGGAATCATTTGTGCCGTCTACGTCGTGCACGTGCAAGCATTGAAGACGCTTGTTGCCTAATGCTTTTATGAAGTCTGCAAGGTCTTCCCTCACCAGTGCTGCATGACCAATATCAAGGCAAGCAACAAAGCAATCGTTATTGAGACCGTCAATGTATCTTACAAATTCTGAAGGACGGGAGCATGTTGAATGGTTTATCATACCTGTTCTTTGCCACATATTTTCCACAGCAACCTTAATTTCATATTCCTCGCAATAAGGAATGAGCTTAGAGTAAAACTCCATATTGTACTCAAAAAGGAGTTCGGGGTTACCTGCTTGTGCATATGTAAGGTGCTGACAAGGGTGAACAACAATATTTTTTACACCTAAATACGATGCTCGTTTAATTGCCTCTGTTATCTCCAGAAAACGCTTTTTTGTTCTTTCCTCTTCTTTGAATGAAGATGCAAATGGGGCGTGAGACTGGTTAAAGGTTACGCCCTTATCCTCTGCATATTTACGCAATTCGATAAAATAATCCTTACTTAAATCTGCACCGTAGATGCTTTCGTCGCATTGTGAAAAGTCTATACAATCGTACCCTGCAGCGACTAAAACATCTATGGTTTTTTCTAAACCTAAACGACTTGCTATATCACAAGTAGATGTTGAAAGTCTCATAATATCGCCTCAAATTAAGAAATAATTTTTCCTTCCCACTCTTTAGCAGGTTTAACTTCTAACAGGCTTGCAATTGTTGTTGCAATATCCTTAATTGAAACACCTGTAACCTCTTTATTTTTCTCAAAAGGTTTTCCACAGAAAACAACAGGAATTGTCATATCCTCAGGCATATCAGAGCCGTGGCTTCTGTCGTGGCCTCCGTGGTCAGCACAAAGAATAATTGTGTAGTCCTCGCTTATAGCGCCCTGAAGCTTTTCAACGCAGGAAAGAGCCTTGCTTACGCTCTTCATATACTGCTCGCTCATCCAACCGCAATCGTGGCCGCCTACCTCATCTGTTTCGCCAAGGTAAAGGAAGAGGAAATCGGGAGCCTCTTCATTTATATATTTAATTGCCGCATCAGTAATTTTAATGTCTGTATCTGCCTGCATATGTTGATTTATGCAAAGGGCGGTATGAATGTGGTCAGGTCTTGACAAATCGCGAAGCTCCTCCCAGGTGTAGAAGAACGCGCACTTTTTATCATCTTCCTCAAAAACATCAAACATACCCTTAACAGGACGCACCTGAGGCACATATGTATTTGTCAAAATGCCATGGCGGTCAGGGTCTACGCTATGGAAAAGCGACATATGGCAAGGAAGAGTTACCGATGGCATAACAGTTCTTCCGTTAAGAGTGTAAGTGCTGTTTTCCAAAAGCTTTTGTGCAAATGTATTACCGCACTGCATCATACCGTCAGGTCTCATACCATCAACTAAAATTAAAATTACTTTTTCAGACATAATTATTACCCCTTTAGTTTTACTAAGTTTAAATTTACTATATCACAACAAAAAAAGAAACACAACCGAAATAGTTGTGTTTCAAAAAATTATGTATCTTCTTTTTTTCTGTCGAAAAGAACCTTGCCCACAATCGGAAAAAGGAACTGTAAGATGTGGCTTACAAGCACGCTGTAGGAACCACTTATAACATCGTAAATGAGCCAAAGACCCATATTAAGAATAGTCCAGAAGCGATATTTTGCTCCATTTTCCTGACCGATGCACATACAGAACATCCATGTGGCTGCAATTGCAATTACACCGCATACAACACCTAAAGCATCTGCACCAATAAAGCCACCGCTCACAATAATATTTACCACAGTAAATATTAAGCCGTAAACAACTGTAAGAAATTTGGGAACCTTCTTCCCTTTTACCTCAAAGAAATAGTTTATTATGGTAACAACTGCTCCAACAAAGCAGGAAGCTGCACCATTAAGACCTTTTCCTTCAAGAAGGAAAGCAACACCCACAAAAGCGTTTCCGCAACAAACAAGGAAAAGAATAAGCTTCATGTTCTTGCCCTTAACAAGTGAAGCGGCAATCATTGATATAAGCCCTAAAAAACTAAAAATATATGCTATAATCTCCATATTTCCTCCAACAACAAAAAAATCACAAAGGGTATTTTAGCAAATACCTTTAATTAAGTCAATTAAAACATCATATTTTCAATAAACAAATCAGAAAAGATTTCTGTTGACGATAAGTCTATATATTCTGCGTTACGAAGAAAAGCAGAAAGGTCGTTTTTCTCATATGCATATTTCACAGCACCTAAAAAGCTACTGTTATTTACAGGAACGCATTTTTCTTTTACGTCTTCAGGTAAAAGACCTGTTTTAACTGCGTTTTCTATATTAAGCTCTGCGGAAAAGCCGCCTGAAATATATACATTTTCAATATCCTCAAAAGAGATCTCCGCCTGTTTCACAAGTGTCTGTATCCCTGAGCAAACTGCAGATTTCGCTTGCTGAAATTCTCTCACATCCTCTTGAGTAAGGCTAACGCCGTAGAAAAGAGAAAAATCTTTTTCCATATGACCTGTTTCGTCAATAGCTCCGTCTGAGAGAAGCTGGGCGACTATATCAACAAGCCCTGTACCGCATATGCCTTTTGGAATTGTGTTACCAATTGTTTTAACTGAGCCTTTTTTATATGAATATATTGCGCCTTCTGTTGCGCTCATTCCGCAGGATATGTTAACTCCCTCAAAGCATGGGCCTGCTGCTGCCGATGTACATAAAACCTTTTCTTTTGAGAAAAGTGCGATTTCTGCATTTGTGCCTAAATCCACAAGAAGATTATATTTTTCAGCCTTTGGAAAACCAACAAAATTCAGCCCTGCAACAATATCTGCGCCCACAAAAGCGTGGATTGATGGCAGGCTTTCCACCTCTTGAACATTTTCAACACCAAGTAAGGAGGCTTTAATTTTCTTGCTTTCGAGGAATTTTGCCTTATATGGCGCAACGCCAATTGAAGAACAGTCCTCACCAAAAAATATATGAAGCATTGTAGCGTTTGCGCTTACATACATTTTATCTATTTTGTTGGAGCAAAGCTCTTTTATCATTAAATTGACCTTAGTAATAAGTGTTCTCTGCAGTTTTTCTACCCCGTTTTTACTGCAAAAATCTATTCTTGATATAACATCTGCTCCGTATATTCTCTGAGGATTTGTTGCAGTAACTACCTTTAAAATCTCTCCGTTATCAAGGCAAACAAGGGCGAGGGCAAGGGTTGTGGTGCCAATATCGAGGCTAAAACAAGTGTTTTTTGCATTTTTATTTACTGTTACTACGCCTTTTTCCGAAATAATCTTATTATTTTTTTCGCTGGTAACATTTATATCGCTTCGTATAACATATTTACAAGAAAGCTCTTTTTTGCCGTCTATAAAAACAGCACATTTTCTACATTGTCCTCTGCCACCGCAAGGATGTTCAGCGTTCACTCCGTTTTTTATAAGCACCTGAGAAAGCAAATCACCTTTCTGAGCGAAAAAAACATCTCCGTTAATACATACCCTATATACTATCCTCACCTCTTTTGATAAATATCACATCAAAAACGGCAGTCCGACTCGGAACTGCCGTTTAACTTATTTTTCTTCCTGTGCCTTTTTCTTTTCGGCTTTTTTCTTTCTTGCCTTGTAAGAATTAAGCTCCTGAACGCATTCGTCAGGCAAATCGCAATCGCCTACTGAAAGAATGTGCTTATTATAAAGACCTTTGAAGTTTGAGCCGCCTGTTGTAAGAATTTTGTTCTTCTTTGCGTATTTTGCAAAGGCTGCCTTTTCCTCGTCGCTCATTTCAGGAGTATAAATCTCGATACCGTCAAGACCTGCTTTAACAAGCTCATCAAGAAGATGTTCGTTTTTACATTTCTGAGGATTTGCAAGAACAGCAATACCGCCTGCATCGTGAATAGCCTCAAGAATAGAGAAAATATCTTCATAATCAGGAATATGGTTAATGCTACCCTCTTTATCCTTTGAGAAAAGGTCGTTATAAAGGTCGCCATATATTCTGTCTGCAAAGCCGTTTTCAATAAGAGCCTGCATAATGTGCACCTTGAAAATATTTGTTGAGCCTGATGCACACTTAGCAACAAATTCAGGAGTTATAGGATATTTCTGTGCTGTTTTGAGCACCATAAGGTGAGAGGATTTCTTTCTGATAAGTGAGCTGCGGCGGCAAAGACCCTCAAGCCTGTCCGGAAAATCAGGCTTATAGCAAAGCATATGTATTTCCTGGCCATTGGTTTTATCTGTACCGGAAAGCTCAACGCCCGGTATAACGGTTACTCCGTGTCTTTCACCAATAACCTTACCTCTTACAGTGCCTGCAAGGCAGTCGTGGTCTGTAATGGCAATAGTTGTAACGCCACGCTTCTTGGCAAGTAAAATTAAATCTTCAATACCGAGAGAGCCGTTTGATAACCTGGTATGGCAATGTAAATCCGCTGACAAAAAAATCCTTCCTTCCGTATCTCATTAAAAAGAGTTTTCCATATCTACAAACTGTTGATATATAAGGGAATCAGCCCTATCTGACTGTATGCAAATCTGCATATTGCGTTTTCTTAGTGGAAAATAGCAGATATACCCCGAATATATCGTCATATCAATATATTACTACTTATACCAAAAAAAAGCAAGTTTATTTTTGTATTTTAAGACGAATTTTGACGAATATTTTTGTTGTATATTAATACTATATATGTTTGATTTTTTGCTGCTTGTGTGGTATCATTCTAATATGAGTAATTTTGTTTATGTAGCCTTAAGCGGCGGCGTTGATTCTGCGGCTGCGGCAATAATTTTAAAAGAACGCGGATATGATGTCCGTGGTGTTATTTTGCGCCTGAAACCTGATAATCTTGCAGACGACGATATACGCGACGCTCAGGCTGTTGCAAACACTCTCCATATTCCTCTTGATATTCTTGACGAAAGAGAGAGCTTTAAATCAATTACCGATTATTTTTGCAAGGCCTATATGCATGGTCTTACTCCTAACCCTTGTGTTCTTTGCAACCCAACAATTAAATTCGGCAAATTGGTTGAGTACGCTATAAGCAATGGTGCCGAGTTTCTTGCAACAGGTCATTACTCAGATATAGTAAACGAGGATGGAGCTTACTATATAAAGCGTAACCCTTCCTCAAAAGACCAGAGCTATTTCCTTTGTGGCCTCAATCAACATATTCTTTCCCACGTTAAGTTTCCTTTAAGCACTTATACGAAAGATGAAATACGCGCTCTTGTGGAAAAATATAATATCCCTGTAGCTCATAAAAAAGACAGTCAGGAAGTTTGCTTTATTCCTGATAACGACTACATTTCATTTATTGAAAAAGAATTTAAACCTGATGCTATTCCCGGTGATTTCTTATCAACAAACGGAGAAAAGTTAGGAACACATTCAGGATTGTATAAATACACAATAGGTCAGAGAAAGGGCTTGGGCGCTTTCGGTAAGCCTATGTATGTTATCTCCATAAACCCTGAAAGTAATTCAGTTACAATCGGTGATAACGAGGAATTATTCAAAACAACAATCCATATTAAAGATATTAATTTCATTGCAGGCAAGGCTCCATCAGAAACTTTTCCTTGTCAGGTAAAAATCAGATGCGCGGCGCAACCTGCAGATGCCATATTAACGCTGACTGAAAATGGCGCTCAGATTACATTTACTCAACCGCAAAGAGCGGCAGCACCAGGTCAGACGGCAGCAATTTACAAAGACGATATTTTACTGGGAGGAGGCACAATATGCAATCCTTAAAAAAGCTTTATAAAATCGGCATTGGTCCCTCAAGCTCGCACACAATGGGTCCTCAGTATGCCGCAGAGTACGTTAACGAAAATTACCCTGATGCAGATTTTGTGAAGGTAATCCTCTATGGCTCACTTGCTTTAACGGGAGAAGGCCACGGCACTCACACCGCTCTTTCTTCAACATTAAAAGCAAGAAACGAAATTGTTTTTAATACAGAGCTTCAGGAATTACCCCACCCTAACACTCTTGATTTTGTTATTTATGATAAAGATGGCAACGAAATCGACAAGGTTCGTGCTATGAGTATAGGTGGCGGCGAAATTCGTATAGAAGGTCAGCCTTCTGTTACTGCTCCTGAGGTTTATCCTCAAAAGAATTTTGAAGAAATAAAAGATTATTGCTTAATGAATCACCTTAAATTAAGCGATTATGTTGCAAAATACGAGGGTGAAGAAATTTTCCCATTCCTTAAAACAATATGGGAAAGAATGAAGCTTACAGTCCGCGAGGGTCTCGCTCAGGAGGGCACTCTCCCCGGTGGCTTAGAGGTTGAAAGAAAAGCAAAATACCTTTATGCTCAGCGCCATATGGACGAAACTCCTGAAACACGTGAAAACCGCCTTGTTTGCGCATATGCTTTTGCGGCAAGCGAGCAGAATGCAGGTGGCGGAATGATAACAACTGCGCCAACCTGCGGAGCTTCAGGCGTTCTCCCTGCAGTACTTTACTATATGCAGGAGAAAAAGGGCTTTACTGATTTTGAAATCTGCAAAGCTCTTGCGGCAGCAGGCGTTATAGGTAACGTTGTTAAGCAAAACGCTTCCATAAGCGGTGCGGAAGCAGGTTGTCAGGCAGAAAT
>JAEIGA010012353.1_pt1 | contig 12960 bp, 10 predicted proteins | sample 9270691 | NCBI WGS metagenome assembly JAEIGA01 (sample SAMN17057246, study PRJNA624740) | gut metagenome | biome: biome; isolation source: fecal sample | host: Bos grunniens | place: China: Xizang | collected 2019 | reverse complement strand
TTGGTCTGAGAGGACGGATGACGATAATTTTGCCTTCTTCTTCAAAGCGTTCTATAAGATCCATGGTCTTGTTGTACTTTGCGTTGCGCTCTGACAGCGCCCTTTGCAGATTCGGATACTTACGATAAAACGCCTTTGCGAAGTTCATATTTGAATCTTTCTTCCTGTAGCCTTTATTTCTGGTCAGGATTACCACTATCTTATCATATCCTTGACTCATTGCATATTCAATCGGGATTGAGTCAGCAATGCCTCCGTCAAGCATAGGCACACCATCAACATGAGTGACTGGAGATACAAATGGAAGACTGCTTGAAGCGCGTACGATGTCCATGACTCTTTTGGATGAGGTTTTCTCTTCGAAATACTCCGCCTTCCCGGAAAGGCAGTTTGTCGTGACCATTACAAACCTGTCCGGATTTTAAAAATAGGCATCATAGTCATATGGTATGATCTTTTCAGGAAAGTCCTCGAAAAGAAGTTTGAAGTCCATGATGCACCGTTGCGTAAGAAGATACTTGAATCCAACGTAATGGTACTTCTCCATGAGGTCTATATTGCTTGCCTTGGCCCTCCCTCTCTGCCCGGACATATACGACAATCCGTTGCATGCACCAGCACTCACTCCAACTGTGAACGGGAATCTTATGCCATAGTCCATGAAGCAATCAAGCACTCCGCACGTGAATACTCCACGGAGTCCTCCTCCCTCAAGAACGAGTCCTGTGTGTCTGTCAATCTTCATTTCTTGTCAAAGATTTATATCTTGCTGTCGATGGAGTTCCTGAATACGAAATATCTCTGACAGAGATACTCGTTCCACATCAGGTGAAGTTTTAGTGTGGCAAAGATAAACATTTATACTGTAAAGAAATATAGTGAATCATAGTCTGGCTATGTTACGGATTTATAAAATTATAATATCTTCACAGAATCTCAATCTTCCTTTTGCAAACTTTTTGCAAACTTTTCAGGACATTTTAAGACACTTTAGGACATTTGTAATGTCAATTTTGGGCCTGTTTGTATTTGACTTAAACTCAGTGGGTTACGAGGAAAAAGAAAAAGGACAAACCCTCAATTTTGAAGATTTGTCCAGTGTGGCTCCCGAACTTGGACTTGAACCAAGGACCCTCTGATTAACAGTCAGATGCTCTAACCAACTGAGCTATTCGGGAATGATATTTTATTTAGTTGCTCCCGAACTTGGACTTGAACCAAGGACCCTCTGATTAACAGTCAGATGCTCTAACCAACTGAGCTATTCGGGAATATTTGTTCTCAAACGTTATATTCGTCGTTTGGGACGGCAAATGTACAAACAATTTTTTAAGTGACAAATTTTTCTGCAAATATTTTTAAATATTTTTCCGAAAAGGCGCATTTTAGTCGTATGTAAGGTAAATTTTCTTATTTTTGTATGATTTACCTACCTAACTAACCGACTTTTCTAAAACGAAAAACCACATGGATATCGATTTGTTGTCAAAAATGGTCAAGGAACTCATCCTGGATAATGAGCGAGTAGTGCTTCCTGGGCTTGGATCCTTTGTTGCTGAGATTGTTCCGGCTACATTTTCTGATAAGGGTTATACAATAAATCCACCATATAGAAAACTGTATTTCCGATCTAAACCTGATGAGGGTTCGGATCTGATTCCGTTTTATGCAAAGTCGAACTCAGTTTCTGAAGAAATTGCTGAGAAAGTGATTGTGGACTTCGTGTCTGAGCTTAAGACAATCCTGTTTCATAGAAAGACTGTCATCTTTCCAGGGCTTGGACGTTTGAGGGCCACTAAGGAGAATAATGTGTTCTTTGTGGCCGATGAGGATCTCGATATCTATCCTGAAGGATTCGGACTTGAGCCGATTTCGCTTAAGACTCATCAGGCTACTATGTCAGAGGTTAGGGAGGCAGTTTCGGATTTGAAATCTATTTTGACAGAACCGGTTACAGAACCGGCTGTAGAACTAGATGCAGAGCCTGTTGCTGAACCTATTGCTGAACCACACATAGAACCACAGCCTGATGAACTGGAACTTCAGTCAGAGAAGACCTTGGAAACTGAGCCAATAGTAGAGGTCGAGGTGGAAGAGGATGTTGAACCAGTGGTGGAAGAGATTGTGGAGGAAATCGGTGAAGTGGAAGCAGCAGCGGAAGAAGAACCGCTGGTATCAGTGGTGGAGCAAGTAGAGCAAGTAGAGGAAGTAGAGGAAGTAGAGGAAGTAGAGGAGAAAGTGGTAGAGCCGGTAATTGAGGAACTTCCGACAGCAGAACTCGTGGAAGAAGATGAGGCGGAAGTGCTGGCTGCAGCCCCTGCGAAGAAATCATTCTGGAAAACGCTTCTCAAGGTCGTTCTGTGGATTATAATCGCACTTGTAGTGCTCACAGCAGCATATGTGGCAGTATCCCATCTTTGCCCGCAGTGGATCGACCAGTTCCTATATACCCCAGAAGAATTAGAACTGCTTAACTTTAGATATGAATAAATTTACCCAGACATTCATAATTCCATGTTATCTCGCAGATGCCTCATGGCGTCTCAAGCCAGCTTCATTCATGGATCTGGCGCAGGAGGCAGCCAACAGGCATGCGAATATCCTTGGATTCGGATATGACGACCTGATTGCATCCCGCACAGCCTGGGTGCTTTCCAGAATGCATATAGAATATGTGGATACTCCGAAATGGCGCGACGAAGTGACACTTCAGACATGGCATAAAGGCTTGAACCGCCTTTTCTTCCTCAGAGACTTCATAATGACTGACCAGGAAGGAAACCCTAAGGTGAAGGCGACAACATCATGGCTTGTCATGAATCTTGACACACGTCGTCTTGTGCGTGACCCGAATCTATTGGATGAGGGTGGTACCTGCCACGAAAATGTGATCGAAACACCTGCCGATAAAGTTCAGATGCCGAAGGATGTGGAGCCTGAACTGGTCATGACCCACAAGGTGGCATATTCAGACGTGGATATGAACGCACATGCAAACAATGCGATGTATATGCATTGGGCAATGAATGCAGTGGGATATGAAGTAACTGAAAACCGTGCTGTCAAGTCTTGGACCATCAACTTCAACAATGAGATCAAGCCTCAGGAGGAAGTGGACCTCTACCGCGCCTGCCTAGAATGTGAAGATGGTCTGCATGTGTTCATTGAGGGTAGGATCGCAGATAAATCTGCATTCATCGTAGAAATCGTTTTCGCATAACATGATAGAACTGATATATCCATACGACACAGCTCCGCTGATTCCGGCTCCGACGGCAGATTCCTTGCTGTCCGAGCAGGTGGCGTGTGAATATTTCCCGGTTGTGGAACCAAACGGATTGGTCATAGGCCGTTCAGCGAGAGAGTACTGCCACGGCGGTCAGAAACCTCTTCATCCTGTCGTTCATCTTCATATAATCGACAGATATTCGAGACTATATCTTCAGAAGAGAGCAATGAAGAAGAAAATTCAGCCTGGCAAATGGGATACAGCCGTTGGCGGTCATGTCTCTTATGGGGAATCCATATATGAAGCTCTTCATCGCGAATCTTCAGAGGAACTCGGCCTGACTGATTTCAATCCGATATATCTTGAAACCTACCTCTTTGAGTCGGAAATAGAAAAGGAAATGGTGAATATCTTTGCAGCAGTAGGTTCGTACGAGCTAAATCCTGACCGGGATGAAGTCGACGAAGGACGCTGGTGGCCGGTCGAGGAAATCGACGCCAATCTTGGCAAAGGCATCTTCACACCGAACTTTGAGAGTGAATACACAATGATTCGTTCATCCCTTTTGGCATTGCTTTAAGCGATGCCGCTTTAGTTTAAATAATATGGCAAATATTGAATGTTTCGTGCCCTCGATGGAGGGTGAAAACCTTGAGGTTACCGTCAATTCTTTCAGTAGAAGCGAGGCTTTTGCTGGTGTGACTTTCCTGTCTGGTGTCTCATTGAGAGAGACCGAGACTTTGCGCAGCATTGCCGAAGCGGTTTCTCAGAAATATATTCTCATATACACTAAGGATACTCCTCTGGAGATGGGTATGTTTGCCCTTGACAGGATTCTCGCAGTTGCTGAGGATACTAAGGCGGATATGCTCTATGCAGACCATTATGAACTGATTGAGGGAGAAAGTGGCCAGGTCAGAAGACGTCATCCGGTGATTGATTGCCAGAAGGGTGCGTTGAGGGATGACTTTGATTTTGGAAGTGTACTTGTGTTCAGGACAGCCTCGTTCAAGAAGGCGGTCCGCGCAATGGAGACTGACAGAAAGTGGGGCGCACTCTATGACCTCCGTCTTCGCATGAAGAACATCGTTCACATCAATGAATATCTATATACTGAGATCGAGACTGACCTTCGTAAATCCGGTGAGAAGCAGTTTGATTATGTGGATCCGAAGAATCGTGCTGTTCAGATTGAGATGGAAGAGATCTGCACTGAACATCTGAAAAGAATCGGTGCATGGCTCGCTCCTGAGTTCAAGGAGCCTGAGGCGCAATCTGAGGCTTTCCCAGTGACTGCCACAGTCGTGATTCCTGTATATAACCGAATCCGTACCGTGAAGGATGCTGTTGAGAGTGCATTGAATCAGCAGTGCGACTTCCCGTTCAATGTCATTGTTGTGGACAATCACTCCACTGACGGAACCACAGAGCTGCTGGCAGAAATGGCTGCCAAGGATTCTCGTCTTGTGCATGTGATTCCAGCGAAGTATGACCTCTGCATCGGAGGCTGCTGGAACCTGGCAGTACATCACGAAATGTGTGGTGAATATGCTGTTCAGCTTGATAGTGATGACGTATATAGCGGCCCTGACACCTTGACTAAGGTGGTGAATGCCTTCCGTGAGCAGAAGTGCGCAATGGTGGTGGGAACATATCAGATGACGGATTTCCAGATGAACCCAATTCCTCCTGGAATCATTGATCATCGTGAGTGGACTGAGGATAACGGACGAAACAATGCTCTCAGAATCAATGGTCTGGGTGCGCCACGTGCATTCTGGACCCCGCTTCTGCGAAAGGTCAATCTTCCGAACACAAGTTATGGTGAAGACTATGCCCTCGGACTCCGCATCAGCAGGGAATACCGCATTGGACGTATCTACGACGTGCTTTATTGCTGCCGTCGTTGGGAAGGAAATTCAGATGCAGCCCTTGATATCGAGAAGGTAAATGCCAATAATCTCTACAAAGACCGCATCCGTACATGGGAGCTTGAGGCGCGATTGGCACTTGTAAAAACATCATCCCGAGCAAAGTAAATGAAACACGACAGAATCCATAAGTTTGTAGGAGACCAGCTTTCCCGATGGCCTCTTGCATGTGATAATTATCGTGCATTGAAGAATGTCCGTGTCCGTGAACTTAATGTCGGGGGACTGACCGTGAAACTGCAGTTCAATCCCGCACGTATTGTTTCATCGGCTGCGAAACTCAATAAAGAGGATATTGCAAAGCGTCGCTGTTTCCTTTGTCGCGAAAACCGTCCGGCAGAGCAGATAATGATCAAGTTTGACGGACGCAAGGGTAAGAAATATCATATCCTTGTCAATCCATATCCTATATTTCCCGATCATCTGGTGATTGCCAAGAACAGACATGTTGATCAGTCAATCTGGCATAGATATGTGGATATGTTGGATCTGGCCAGGAAATACTCATCATATACATTCTTCTACAATGGGCCGAAGAGTGGAGCCTCAGCTCCTGATCATCATCATTTTCAGGCAGCTCCAGCTGGCCTGATTCCTTTGGTTGAGGATGTCGATGCATTGATTAAAAGTGAATTGTCGTGCGAAGGAAATGTGGATGACAGCATCTCGAGGAATGAGATAACAGGACAACATCTTCAGTATGTTACTTCTATTCAGGATGCTAAACTCTACCATTATGACAAATTCACAACTGGTGTCTTCGTTTTAAGAGCAGAGACATCCAAGTCAGCAGCCAAACTTTTCTATCGCCTGCTCGACTGTGCAGATATTCCCGAAGGGGAGAAAGAACCGATGTTCAATCTCTTTACATACTGGAAGGACGGCGAGTTCCGCTCGGTGGTCATATTCCGTAGCAGACATCGTTCGCATCACTATTTTTCTGATGGTCCTGACCATTTGACTATGAGCCCGGGATGTGCGGACATGGGTGGAGTTTTCATCGTACCTGTTGAGGCAGAATATGACAAGATGACAGAGGAGCTTCTTGCTGAAATGGTTCAGGAGGTTTCAATCAGTAAGGAAGAAGATGCTGTGATCACCAATCGGCTGACCCGAACTCAGCCAAAGCTTGAGGTGGGGATTATGTCGGGAAAAGAGATTGAATTTGAGATACTTACAGATGGTGCTGGTTCTCGTAAGGCAGTTTTGAGAGAAGGCAAGATCGAGTATGATGGTGCACTTTATGATGAACTTTATTTCGAGGAACAGAATCCGTCGACTATGTTCGCTGAACCGACTTTTGTCCTTCGCGGAGTGACGATCGGAGTGAATTTCCACTGGGAACGCAAGGAGGATCAGAAGTTTGCCGGCGCTTTGAAGATCATTGTTGAAGATGGACAGTTGACTGCAGTCAATGTGGTCGGTGTCGAGGACTATCTTCTGAGTGTGATTTCATCTGAGATGAGTGCAACAGCTTCTGAGGAGTTTCTCAAGGCTCACGCTGTGATATCACGTTCATGGGTAATGGCACAGATTGAAGCTTCCCGTAAGTCCAGAAAGGTTGAGATTCCAGAAGGAGTGAACAATGTTCCGACCTTGATTTCATATCTGGAAAGTGTACGTGCTAACAAGGAAAGGGAGAATCAAGGTTCTGAGATTGAATATGTGAAGTGGTATGACCATGATGACCACCGTCATTTTGATGTTTGTGCGGATGATCATTGTCAGCGTTACCAGGGTTTGACCCGTGCCACAGGCAAGACTGTGAGAAAGGCTATCGACAGCACATGGGGACAGGTTCTTGAATACAATGGAGAATTGTGTGACGCCCGCTTCTCAAAGTGCTGTGGAGGTACGATGGAGAAGTTCAGCACCTGTTGGGATGATGTGGATATGCCATATCTTCAGCCGCTTCCGGATGCTTCTGGTCATATTGCCGGGTATGTTGACAATGGTGAAGTAAAGTGCTTCTGTGATACAGAGGATAAGGAAATCCTTGGTCATGTACTGAATAATTATGACCAGGAGACAGTTGACTTCTACCGTTGGAAGGTGGAATATGGCCGTTCGGAAATATCCGAATTGATTGCACGCAGAAGCGGCATAGACATAGGGTTTGTACAGAAACTTGAGCCTCTTGAAAGAGGAGAGTCGCAGAGAATATATAAACTGAGAATCGTAGGTTCAGAGAAGACTATTACTGTTGGTAAAGAACTTGAAATCAGGAGATTACTTTCAGAAAGCCATCTCAAGAGCTCTGCTTTTGAGGTGGAGTATATGCGCACTGGCATGGCAGTTCATGCTGAGGATGACTGGGACACTCTGGTTCTTCACGGAAAAGGTTGGGGTCATGGAGTGGGTCTTTGCCAGATTGGTGCTGCAGTGATGGCATCGCAAGGTTATGACTATATTGAAATACTTTCACATTATTATCCCGGGACATACTTAATTGAAATTTAATGAAACGTAATAATAATCCATGGTGGTGGATCCCCACCTTATATTTCGCTGAAGGAATTCCATATTTCGTGGTGAACAACATCTCTGTGGTGATGTTCAATAATATGGGTATGTCCAAGGGAGATATGGCGCTGTATACCAGCCTTCTCTATCTTCCTTGGGTCATCAAACCTCTCTGGAGTCCTTTCGTTGACCTGATCAAGACCAAGAGATGGTGGATCGTGACTATGCAGATCCTTATGTCTGTGGCCTTTGCTCTGACAGCATTCACCCTGCCTCATCCATCTCCGGAAATCATTGCTTCCGGGTCGACTCCAGTGTCCCTGTTCTCGCTGACTCTGGTGATATTCTGGGTGACAGCTTTTGCTTCTGCGACTCATGATATAGCCGCTGACGGCTTCTATATGCTGGCCCTGAAACCTGGTGACCAGTCGCTTTTTGTCGGAATCCGCAGCACATTCTACAGACTATCATCCATTTTCGGACAGGGAGTTCTGGTGGTGATTGCAGGTCTGCTTGAAACCCGACTTGGAGACATTCCCAGAGCCTGGTCGCTTACCTTGCTCATAAGTGCAATATTATTCTCAGGACTTACTTTCTGGCATCTGTTCAGGCTTCCGAAACCAGCTGCAGACTCACGCTTGTCCCACGATGGCTCACAATCGGCTAAGACTATTGTCAAAGATTTTGTGAGAACATTCGTGACCTTCTTCAAGAAGAAACATATATGGATTGCGATGGCATTCATGCTACTTTACCGTCTTCCTGAGGCCTTTCTTGTCAAGATGATGAACCCCTTCCTTCTTGACGGACACCAGGCCGGAGGACTGGGACTTACGACTGAGGCTGTCGGACTTGTATATGGAACAGTCGGAGTTGCTGCTCTCACAGTGGGCGGAATCCTCGGAGGAATTGCTGCATCACGCTGGGGCTTGAAGAAGTCGCTCTGGCCGATGGCGCTAAGTCTCACGCTTCCATGCCTTTCATTCGTATTTCTTGCAGCTTTCCAGCCGACAAATATCTGGGTGATCGGCTCTTGTGTAACTCTTGACCAGTTTGGATACGGTTTTGGTTTCACAGCATACATGCTGTATCTCATCTATTTTGCTGACGGCGAATTCAAGACGGCACATTATTCGCTGTGTACTGCCTTTATGGCTTTGAGCATGATGATTCCTGGCATGGTTGCAGGATATATTCAGGAGGCCCTTGGATACACCAGGTTCTTTGGCTTTGTTATGCTGTGCTGTCTTGTGACCGTTGCGGTCACTCTTATGCTCAAGGTCGATCCTGAATACGGTAAGAAAAAGTAGTCGAATTATGAAAAGATTGATTCTTAGTATCTTAGCAATTGCTGCAATTTTAACATCTTGTGGTTCACCTCAGTATGTGAAACCGACAGAAGGCTCTCAGAAAGGTTATGCACTTTCGTTTTTCAAGAACGTTGTGGCTGTGACTGAACCAGGTGAGAACATCGTCGTCTCTCCATATAGTGCAGGCGTTGCGCTTTCAATGGTGGCCGAGGGTGCAGAAGGCCAGACTAGAACTGAATTTGATAATGCCTTGAATGGATGTCTATTCAAAGCTGTAGATCTTGGCAATAACGATACAGTGACAGTCAAGTCCGCTAATTCTGTCTGGATTACTGATAATTTCAGTGTCAGAAACCGCTTTGTAGATCTGCTCGAAAAGGATTTTGACGCAGAGGTTGTCAATTTGAATTTTGCTGATCCGGCAACTGTCAGAGCCATAAATAATTGGTGTTCGGAAAATACGGAGGGAAAAATCGCAGAGATTGTGGACAGATTGAATCCAGGTACTGTTATGCTGCTCATCAATGCCCTATATTTCAATGCACCGTGGGCAGATGCTTTCCCTGAGGATAATACCCGTGACGGTGTATTCCATTCTTTTTCCGGAGATATCCAGGTGCCGATGATGGCCAAGATGGACAGAATGAATTATGCAGAGTATCAGGGTGCCCAGATGGTTGAACTTCCTTATGCAGGCGGAAGATATGCAATGTATGTTGTTCTTCCTCCGGAAGGTATGTCACCTGATAAGATGATTGCATATGTCAATGAAGGGTTATATGATCAGGCCATGTCAATGATGACAGCTGAAAAAGTGCGTCTGACAATGCCGAAACTCAAACTTGAGACAACGATGATTCTTAACAAGGCTATTCAGAATATGGGAATCAGGACGGCCTTCACTTCTGCTGCAGATTTCAAAGGAATTGCACAGATGGGACCTCTGGTTCTGGATCAGGTGAAGCAGAAATGCTATATCGATGTGTCAGAAAAAGGAACAGAGGCGGCTGCTGTGACCAGTATAGGGGTTAGATTGACTGCTGTACGTCCTGAGACAGTCTATACAATGAACGTTGACAGACCATATATATTCTTTATTGCTGACCGTACCAACGGCAATATACTTTTTGCTGGTAGGGTTGTCAGAAATTAAGTATGATGAAAAAACTATTGATGATATTTACTGCGGCATTGTGCTGCATGGCCGTTCAGGCGAAGACCCCGTTTGCCAAATCAAGGAATTCTGCGGTCAAGACGGGAATCGAGGTTCTGCGTGAAAAGAATTTTGAGGGCCTGGTTGGAAAGAAGGTTGGTCTTGTGACCAATCCGAGCGGAGTGGATTCGCATCTGAATTCAACAGTCGATATATTGTTCAATGCTCCTGGTGTTGAACTCGTGGCTCTTTATGGCCCCGAGCATGGGGTACGTGGAGATGTATATGCTGGTGACAAAATCAACGACAGTATTGATCCCGTGACCGGCCTGCCAGTTTATTCAATATATGGCTCCACTCGTAAGCCGACACAGGAAATGCTTGAAGGCGTGGAGGTTATGGTCTATGACATACAGGACGTGGGTGCGCGTTCATATACCTTCATCAGTTCGCTTGGACTTGTAATGGAAGCATGTGCGGAGAAAGGGATAGAGGTGATGGTTTTGGATAGGCCGAATCCTCTCGGAGGCAATAAGATTGAAGGATGTAATGTTGAACCAGGTTTCTTTTCATTCGTCAGCCAATATCCTATTCCTTACATATATGGTCTTACTGTAGGAGAACTTGCGGTGATGATCAATCAAGAGGGTATGAACAGGGGACAAAAGGGAGATCAGGAACCGGCACGTTGCAAACTGACCGTGATACCTATGGAGGGTTGGAAGCGTGACATGCTTTATGAAGACACAGGACTTCCTTGGGTGCTTCCATCTCCTAATATTCCTTTCAAAGAATCTCCGATCTACTATGTCTCGTCCGGCATCTGCGGTGAACTGTATGGGTTTATGAATATTGGTGTAGGATACACTCTCCCGTTCCAGGTGTTCGGCGCATTGTGGCTTGACCCAGAGGCTCTTAAAGCGAAACTTGAATCCTATGATCTGCCGGGAGTATCTTTCAGGACAATATGGTATAAGCCATTCTCAGGCAGTCTCAAAGGGCAGCTCGTAAAGGGACTTCAGTTCTTCTATACAGATTATGAGAGTGCTCGTCTGACCGAGGTTCAGTTCATGGTTATGCAGGCTGTAGCAGAGCTTTATCCTGACAAAAAGCCGTTCGAAATCATATCTGGCTATGGCCTATTCGACAAAGTCTGCGGAACTGACTTCATCAGGACAGAATTCTCGAAAAGATACCTTTTCGATGATATCAAGGAATATTGGCGCAAGGACGAAGAAGCATTCCGCGCACTTTCTAAGAAGTATTATCTGTATTAAAGAGACTCTGCAACCTCTACGAGAGTTGTGGAATCGCCGGAAGCAATAAGTTCAAGGGCATATCCAGTGGCATCAGCTGCGGATATGCCTTCTTCATTCATGACCTCCACCAGATGTTTTGCAACTGCTGGTGCCGGGTCAATGATAGCGACTTCTCTGTCAGGAACCAGTCTTGATGCAACCGACTGGATGGTGTCAGAAAGGAAAGGGTAGTGTGTGCAGCCGAGCACGATGGTGTCTGCGCCTGCATCCAGCAACGGCTCCACAGAAGTTTCCACAACCTCCTCCGCTTCTGGTCCTGAAGTCTTGCCGCTCTCGACAAGTTCCACGAAGCCCTGACCGACGTGCTCCACAACCTGTATGTTGTCTCCCCAGCGAACGCGGGTTGACAGATATTTATCGGCTTTCAATGTGCCTGCAGTAGCGAGCACTCCTACGACACCGGTTCTGGTGCGCGCAGCAGCTGGCTTGATGGCGGGTTCCATTCCGATGAACTTGACCGGGAACTCCTCGCGGAGAGTTGCGATGGCAGCTGCAGTGGCAGTGTTGCATGCCACAACTATGATCTGAGCGCCTTTGGCCAATAATAATTTAGTGATCTCACGAGCCCTGTCGATTATGTATTCCTGCGACTTCTCGCCATAGGGGCAATGAGCATTGTCAGAATAATAGATATAACTCTGCTGCGGAAGGACCTTGCGGATCTCCCTGAAGACGGAAAGTCCGCCAACTCCTGAGTCGAATATACCTATCATTCTGCAAATATAGTAATCATTTTAGATATAAATATATTTCTTAACTTTGTACGTTTTATAATTGAAATAATGATTACATACGATAATATAAAGGAACTGCAGCGCCGTGTTGACGTGCTTGGAAAATGCCTCAATATTGATGCAAAACGTGCCGATGTGGCGCAGAGACAGGAGAAAACCCTGGCAGCTGATTTCTGGGATGATCCAAAAGCAGCTGAGAAGTTCTTGAAGGAGCTATCGGGCGTAAAGTTCTGGGTGACAGGTTTCGATAGTGTCGCTTCGGGAGCAGATGACTTGAATGTCCTCTATGATTTTGCAAAGGATAGCCTCGCAGGTGCAGGTGATGATGCTCAGACTCCTGAAGTAGAGGAACTCGAGCAAGCATACGCAGCTGTTCTTGAGGAACTTGAGGCTCTTGAACTCAGGAATATGCTCGGTGAGGAAGGAGATAATCTCGGAGCGGTCCTCACAATCAATTCCGGTGCAGGTGGAACAGAGGCGAATGACTGGTCTGCAATGCTTATGCGTATGTACATCCGCTGGGCTGAGCGCAATGGATATAAGGTGACCATAACTGATGAACTTGAAGGAGAGGATGCCGGAATCAAGTCTGTTACCATGCAGGTTGAGGGTGATTATGCATTCGGATATCTCAAGGCAGAGAGCGGTGTTCATCGTCTGGTGAGAATTTCTCCATTCAATGCCCAGGGCAAACGCCAGACCACATTCTCGTCTGTATTTGTATATCCTTTGGTTGATGATACTATCGAGATTGAAATCAATCCGGCAGACCTGGAGTGGGATACCTACCGTTCCAGCGGAGCCGGTGGACAGAACGTCAA
>JAEIGA010012352.1_pt1 | contig 12961 bp, 7 predicted proteins | sample 9270691 | NCBI WGS metagenome assembly JAEIGA01 (sample SAMN17057246, study PRJNA624740) | gut metagenome | biome: biome; isolation source: fecal sample | host: Bos grunniens | place: China: Xizang | collected 2019 | reverse complement strand
GTTAGCGAAAGCACCTCACTCAAGATAAAGGCAATGTACAAGATTATAGGTGAACTTGAGTCTTTGGGCGATTCGGGCGAGACAATCAGCCGCATCCTTTCAAGGAAGAACATCCATAAAAAGAGGTTCGATGCTTCCGCCATCAAGAACCTCAACACAATGGCCGATGCTGTAAGCGCTGCGTATGACGTGATGATAGCAAACTTGAATGCAGCTCATAGAGGCGTGCTTACGGACATTACCAATGCCTATAATGCAGAAACTTTTCTCAACACGCTCAGAAATGATTTCCGCGATGCTGTAATCGAAGAACTTGAGAATGGTGACAATAACTATCAGACAAGTGTCTATTATATGGACATTATAAATGCATACGAACGAATGGGTGACTTCATGATAAACGTCTCCCAAGACCTTGAGCGAGGTTTTGTTTTGAAATGAACATTGGTGTCTGGAAAATGAAAAGAAGATAACTCTGTTTAGTTCAGGTAAATAGTGGGTGACTTCAGAGTCGCTCACTATTTTTTTATTGCTGTTCGGCAGTTTTATATCCTCTGTCACTTTATGGTCTTGTATGGCATGCCGTCAATGCGTTCAATGGGGTATTGTCCTTCGAGCAGGCTGCAATACTTGCCTCATTGATATCCCAGATTATAAGGCTCTTTGCGCCTCTCTTCAATGCAATGCGACCCATTATGCGCCCGATGCCCGATGTACCGCCTGTAATAAGTACATTGTTTCCTTTGATTTTGGTGATAATTGTATGTTTTTAGTGTATTTTTTATTCCATTTTTCTTTTGGTGTGCAAAAGTGGTAAAAAAACACCAAAAACATTGTTCTTTTTCTGTACAAGGTGGGTGTTTTTGTGCAATTTTTGTTAAATCTCTCAATGTATACTTTGTAAGTAAATGGAAGTTATGCGGAACAGAATTTTACTTAAAATTGAGTTTATCGTTTTGGCAGGGTGGGGTATGAAAGAGGGTGGCCCAAAAGCCCACTTTTAGAACTAGCACCCCCAGTCAGAGTGTGTTCTGACTGGGGGTGCTCTCTTTGCAAAATGACTTTTTACTCATCCTCTTGAGTAATTACAAATTCAATTTCTCTCTGATTTCATTAGGTATAGCATTTTTATTTACTACAATATCTGTTGTCTTATATCTGACATAAGCCTTACTTACATACCAGATTCCGTTATACGGCCCAACATTGCCCCATGAATTTTTAACCATATAGTATTCTACGCCATTCTGGTCTTTTGCTTTTCCAAAGATGTGCATTCCATGGTCGTCAGTTGTTGAATAATCATCAAACCCTTCCTGGCGTAGTTCTTGGGTAATTTCTAATTCAGGACATGGCGTTTGAGCATACAAAGGTTTTCCATTATGCTCAATAGATCCAATCCAACGTGCCTCGTCACTACCCTGAATTGTTTTGGTTACATCTGGAACAACTGCAACACCGGCACCAGTAAACCCGTCCTCGCTTACATCGCTAGCCCAGGCAATTGTATATCCATTATCTATGGCATTATCAATAATCTCAATCATGTCGTCCAAAGGAACATTGCAGGCGGTACGTCCTCTCCAATTATCAGGAACCTCAATGACCATTGTCTCGTAAAATGGATGATGTGTCCATGAAGAGATATCAACATAATCATTCAAATCAATACCTAACGACTCCATAAAACTCTTAGGAGTATATTTTTTCTCACTGACGGTGAAAGTTTCAGGTATTTCACCCAAATAAGCAGCCGTCATATTCCTAAAGCCTGTTTTCCAGGCTTTTGATAGTTTTTGATTTGGATTTTTAATTAATGCAGATACTATACTTTTCAATACTTCATCCATCTCAAAATGCATATGTTGGTTTGTACCATAGTTCAACCCCAACATTTCATTTTCGGGAACAATGCCATATATTTCTAGCACAGCGAGAACATCACTAAAAGAACTTCCTGGTCCAAAATTCAAGTGCCCATGCATTCTCACATATTTAAGCGCCTTATCATAATACGCATTTGAGACAACAAACATTTCGCTTAAATCAAACTCTTCTCCTGTTATTCTCATGATTTCAGATTCCAGGAAGGAGATACCGCTAAAACACCAACAAGTACCACTTGATGCCTGATTCTTTATTGAAGTAATAGGATTCTCAATAATAATCTCGAATTTATATGGCTCAATCCTTGTTCCCTTCTGGGCAAAAGATGGCATTATTGACAATAAGGTTAATACAAAACCTAAACATATAACTTTTTTCATAATGAATCTGTAGTAAAAAGATAAACATATCCTCTACCAACACTTAAATTACTTTAAATGTCTTGCTACCAATACAATAGCTTCCATACCATATTTCAAAACGATATTCACCTGTGCTCCAGTGTCCCGAAGTATTGGAACCCCAACCAGAAAGTGTGAAAACCTGCGATGATTTACCAGAAATTGTTATGCTATTAGAATATGAATAACCAGCCGGAGAGGTTGTGCCAGTTCTTAACGATCCATCCTTATACAATTTTACGTATACAGTATAAGTTCCGGTGCTCTTGAATGGTTTGATAGTAATTCTTGGAGTAAGATATTTGGTTTTATAATCCCATATACTTTCTCCATAATTCTGAATTATATTATTATTCTCATCTGTATTAGCAACTTCAAGTTTAGTAACAATGAAAGGGAATTCGGAGATTGAAGCAGAGGATGAAGAAACCGAGCCTACATTTTCACACTCTTCCAAGAAATCCGATTTTACGCTATCGATGATTTCTTTCAACTTGTAAAACGCATCTTTAACAGGTTCTGCATTCCTAACAAACAACTCCGCACCAATTCTGAAAGAATTATCATAACATAAAACTTTCACACCCTTATAGAAATTTAATTTTTTTGTTGCCATAACAATCGTCTCCAAAGAATGATCCTCAGGATTATTAAAAGACCTGTATAAAACAACATACATTGGATTTGTATTTGTTTTTGACACACTTATGTAATAAATCTGGCCTTCGGACTTGAATTTAATATCTCCGTCTGAGTCTATTTCTGGCACAAATCCCTCTTCTTTTAAAAAGTTAAACAGGTCAGAACGAAGAGCGAGTTGTTCATGGTTAAAATCGGAAACGCTTTGGGCGAATGATATACCAGGTAACATCAAAAGTCCCAATACAAATGTTATAATCAATCTTTTCATATTTTATTTTGTTTATTTATTTAACAACAGTTGACAAATCTCTACCTTTACTATCTTTCAATACACCTTTCACAGTAACATTCCTTGGTATATCCAATTCCTCTTTCAGAAACTCTGTAAGCAATGCAAAAGTTTGCTTATAGGCCTCAATAGTTGAACCAGCCATGTCATATTTTGATTTAGGTGCAACCATTACGATCTCAACTTTTGACGAACCGATGACTTTTGCAGATTGGATTATCAAACCGTCAAAATCATCTCCCAAGTTTAATGGTAATTCATCATTGAAGTCAGCCACATCCTTTTGCCAGTTCTTAACGGTAACCCAATCGCCACTAATAAATTGCTGATGCAAAAGCAGGCTACCCGAAGCGCTATAATACTTGCGGTCTTTGAAACTATCATCTTCGTTATATGTGAAAACGACTTTATAAAATCCAGCAGCACAATTGACTGGTTTGCCAGTTTTACCCAAACAAGCCTGTTCAATACACAGATCTTTTTCATTATACTTATGAATTTCTTTGTGATAGCCATTAACAAGCATTGGTTTCTCTTCAGCATCAAAATATGCGATACTTTCAGTATTGTTGCTGATTGTGTATGTGTTTACAACTTTATGGTAACCATCCTTACCAAGCATCGGTTTGTCCTTTTCATTAAAGAATGAGGTCCATAACAAGTTGCCCTTATTGTCATATTCCATCCTCATGCAAGACCATCCTGACTGAGGATTCATAATTAAATTACCTTTACCGTCACATGAGGCCACATAAATCATATTACCCCATTTGTCATAATCACAAACACTTTCAGGCACCATGACTTTAGGATCTGTGAGTTTCCCATCTTTATCAAAATAGAAATTCTTCACCATTCTTCCGTATTGATCATATTCAATAGCGCGACTCGAATAATCTCCATCGTTATCTCCACAATAAATAGTTGGCAGACCATTTTTGTCGAAATATGAAACCTTGACAATCTGTCCCTTTTCATCGTACTCAGAACGCTCAATGCAATAGTTATGATCTGAATATGATGTTAACTCGCCTTTAGTATTATAATAGCAAGTCTCTATGCACTGGTTCCTGTTATTGAACTTTTGAGTATACTTATGGAATTTATATGAATTAGTCTCTGGTTTGCCATCTGCATCAAATAAAGCAAACTCAATAAGATTATCCTTTTCATCATATTTATATCTAGCCATCAATTTCCCCTTCGCTATTTTCTGGTCGACACCGATAGGATACTCCTCTATGATATTGCCATGAGCATCTCTCTTATAGTTATTTCCGGCAATGCCATCTACAAGAACAAGTTCCTTTTTAGCATCATAATATCTATCACTTAACAAATGCCCCTTATCATCATACGTGTAAGCCCTTTGAGCATATCCAAGATATCCTTTAGTCGGTTTGTTTTCTGTATCAAAGAATAGTCTCAACACCTCGTTGCCATTATCATCATATTTATATTCAATAATAGCAATACCCTCGCTACTCAAAGACAATTCACCCTCCTCATTATAGAACAATGCCTTAGTGATGTTTCCTCTGACATCTCGCTCGTAAACGGATGTACAAATATTATTATTGTTCACAATTGGTTTCAGGTCCGTGCCGAAATAAGAAATCTTAACAACATCTCCCATTTTATTGTATTCACGAGTCCAACCCGCATAGCCGTCATTCAATACACAAGGCTCTCCATCTTCGCCATGGAATACGATTTTCACCATATGACCCAATGAGTCATACTCGGCCTTTATTCCGGCATATCCGTCTGTATTGGTAACCAACTCATTGTTTATATTGTAATTCCATCTTTCAAGTTCATTACCATTTTTATCTGTAACCAAAGTGGTATAGGCATTACCCTGATTGGTTACACACAGATTGCCTTCTACATCCATATATGTTGCCTTATTAGCGAAACCGAACTCGTTGAATTCATATTCAATTATCGCTCCTCCCTGCAACATATTATACTCTACATTACCATCAATACCAATGAATGTTTGCTTGCGAGCAAAACCATTATCATCAAATTCCACCAAAGTTCCGGCACACCCCTGCCTACCAGGAAGCATCAGTTCTCCTTCTGAATTTTTAAAGTACTGGGCGGTAAGATTACCATACTCATCATACACATTTTCGCATATTCCGGTACCTTCAGCATCATCTAATGATGGCTGGCCATCTATAGTCTGATAAACAGACTTGACCCAGTTGTCATTCTCATCATAGTAAAAGAGTTTCTTACCCATACCCCATTTTGTTGCTTTGGGAGCACCATCATAGGCAAGATACATTTCTTCTATAACTCGGCCTTTATCATCCCTTACATATTGTTTACCATAGATGCCGTGAGAATCGCTTACATATATATTCTGAAAACCGGCATAACGTAGAGTCTTAACGAAACCATTCTCATCATATTCCAATAAATATCTTGAAATCTTACCCCTGTTTTGATCAGAAGCAAAAGCATCTACATAGCCAACTGTTTCACTACCGATAGTTTTTTCGGTTCCATACTCGTCATTCAACTGGAATATAACTGTATTGAGTTTTTCGTTGTATGACTTGATATATAAAACTTGTCCGTTATTATCCATTACTTTTGCTCTACTTAAATGATTGTCATCATTATAATAGAACATAATGTCTATTGGTCTTTCATATCTTTCAGATTCAGTATCAGGAATAATTGTACCTAAACTATTGACATGCGAAACTCGTTGCAATTTATAGTTCTTGTACTCGAATCGATACATTCTATGGGTGTGTCCACGATCAGAAGAAGATATTTTACCAATACCTTGTGGAATGCTCCATTGTTCAGCATAATCCTTGTAATATGAAATCTTCACTCGATTGTAATCCCATACAAAGAATGCTCCAAATACAATCACTGCAGCCACTGCTGCAAAAACCACCTTCATCCCTGTTGATATCTTTGATGGATAAATTGCATTGTGAAGCGCCTTCTTAAACTCTTGGCAAGACTGATATCTTGATTCGGCCTTTTTGCTTGTAGCCTTGTCAACCACAACCTGAACCTTGTCTGAGACATATTTGTAGTATGTCTTCATTCTTGGCAGTTTTTCCTCCACGACATGCTTGTAAATATCATGTTCTGTCATGGTTGTTGAGTCGTAAGGAGGATTTCCGGTTAGCATCTGGTGCAAGAGCACGCCCAAAGAATAGATATCTGATCTTTGGTCTAAGTTCTCGCCCTTAACTTGCTCTGGACTCATATAAGACGGAGTGCCCATAATGATATCCTTGTCTTTAGATTCGCCACCCTCGTCTAAAAGAGCCGCAATTCCAAAATCTAGAATTTTTGGAGTTCCTTCGTTTGTTATTATTATATTGGACGGTTTGATATCTTTATGGATAATCTTATGTCTGTGGGCGTAATCAAAAGCATCCAATAACGGTTCAAAGAATGAGCATATCTTTTCCTCGACTATCAAACCTGATACATTATTTATATAATCTTCCAAACTGTAACCATCAGCATACTCCATAATGAGATAAATACTGCCGGTTTCATCAATATGGTAGTTGATGAAGTGTACAATATTAGGGTGGTTCATTCTGGCTAATCTATCAGCCTCTTCAGTAAGTCGTTGGCGAGTAAAATCATTAATCATATTGCCGTTAATAACCTTAATGGCAACTTTTTGTTGTTTGATATACTTGTGTTCTGCCAAGTATACGCTGCCCATTCCTCCTTTGCCAATCAATGAGACAATGGTGTAGTTTAAGATTTCTTTTCCAATCATACAAATATGTGTTTTCAAAAATTATACATTAACACAGTTAATCCAATCATGAATTAACTTCAAAACCAATCTTGATCAACTTTGATTTATTGCATAAGTACTGTTACATCTAGCAGAATATAAGATAAGACACTTTATCAATTTTTTTAAAGTTGTTGTTCTTAATTACTTGCAAATAAAAAAGTTAAAGCAAAATAAAACAAAAAACCATATAACGCTAATCTATTGGCTGACTTTGCCTTTACGTGATTCTGTGATTTCCATACAACTCCAAGAATCCAACCTGCTATCGGAATCACAAAACACAGAATGCCATATCCAACTGTAATGTCCTCCGATTTAGATAGCTCTACTAATCCTCCATGTACATCCGTATCATCTTTGTATTCATCAATAACAGATGTTGGTAAATCCATTTTATGAAACAAGAAATTCAATACTTGCTTCCAATTTAGTACATGAGACGCCAATCCTGCAATCATAATCTGCGGCAAGGAAGAAGAATTGTTTATCAGTGATTTGACAGATTGATTTACAATAAAAGAATATGATTCATTTTTTATCTTTCTTCCATTAACTCCTGTTCCATTTGTGCTATGATCTTTTATCGTGACTTTAAATGAAGAGCCATTATCGTCTTGAGATTCCCAAATAATATCAAGATGGTGGCTGCTTACATATTCCCCTTCCATTATAATGTCACAATTTCGAGATGGTCCCCATGTCGGATTCAAGCGTCCTACAGATATCGTATAAGATGTTTTAGTCTTTTGTTCACCTTTCAATGCTGCTTTAAATTCTTCTGCAGTTTGATATCTGAGAGTCATGTTTTTATTGACAGCAGTCAAAATAGTTTTTTGGGTCTTATCGCTCACTGTGAAACCCTTCTCTGAAACGAGAGGAAAGTTATTTTCTAAAATAGCACATATGGTGTCATAATCATTTGACTGCTTAGGTATTGCATGAGTACCTGTCAACATATAATGTAAAAGGCAACCCAATGAATATATATCTGTACGTGTATCGATATTGTAACCATTAGCCTGTTCAGGACTCATATATCCATCGGTACCAACAACTCTACCAATTGTTTTACCAGTGCTTGTCTTGCTATCTTTTGCAATACCAAAGTCTATGACGCAAATAGAACCATCAGGCCTTATAATTATGTTAGAAGGCTTTACGTCTCTATGGATACAAGACTTACTATGTATGTAAGAAAATGCATCAAGGAGCTTTATAAAAATATCTAAAGCCACCTGTTCTTTAAATGCACCATTAGCCTGAACTATTTGTGAGATAGTCTTTCCCTCAACAAACTCCATGGGTAAAAACAGATTGCCACCGGCGTCCGAAAATGGTTCACCAACAACCTTTACGATGGACGGGTGCGATAGTTTTCTCAATGAAGACACTTCATATTCAAACATCTCCCTGTAGTCTGGATGAGAAGCTGCTTTTGCGCTCATCATCTTAAGGGCTACTTTTCTGTTGTTTGCATCAAGGGCTTCATAGACACACCCCATTCCGCCTTGTCCTATTTCACGAACAATTCTATAGTCATTCATAATGAATCAATTTACGGATTCAATTAATTGCAGTCAGGAGTTTGTTGTTCTACAGCACCCTCTTTATCATTTTCTTCCTGTGATGATGCCTGCTGTTCTACAGCACCCTCTTTATCATTTTCTTCCTGTGATGATGCCTGCTGTTCTACAGCACCCTCTTTATCACTTTCTTCCTGTGATGATGCCTGCTGTTCTACAGCACCCTCTTTATCGCTTTCTTCCTGTGATGATGCCTGCTGCTCTATAGCACCTTCTTTTGTATCATCGTCCTGTGAGGATACTTGCTGTTCTGTTCCATTCTCTTTTTTACCTTCTTCATTTGATGGTATTATACTCTTCACTTTTTTAGGAACAATTTTTACAGATATTACAAGTCGTTCCTTAGAATCCTTAATAATACAAGGTATTACGAAAAGATACTGGCTGTCAGAACTCTCCCCTTTGAACGTAAACGAGAGTTGTCCTCTTTTAAGTTCTTTGCTCCAATACAAGTCATTGTGCGTGATTTCTTCAGAAACAATCTCCAATACTTTGTCTCCAACTTTTTTCTGTTCCTTACCCTTGTTGAAAATCAGGGTTGGCTCTGCTGAATAGTTGAGAATAAGCTTTGTTTTTTTTGCGAGTGTATCATATTCAAAATCAGCATAAACTGTATCAACTTTTACAGTTTCTTCCTTCTTGACATCAACATCTTTTCGAGTTGCCTCTTTAGAAATAGCCTTCTTTGAAATCGAGAACTCGCCGGCATTCTTTATATCAAAACGGTATCTATATACCAGACTCCTGTCAAGAGTTGAAATAGAAAATACCACAGACTCTCCAGGCGACTTATCGGTAAATATCAACAACGATTTATTATATCTAGTTTCAACATTCTCCGTTTCAACAACCAATGTGGTTGGATCGAAAGCGACGTTTTCTGTATATATAATTTGGTCTTTCCTCTTAAATTTCAATGATGAATTCAAGTATTCCAATTCTACAATTTTACCATTCTTTTTAAATGGAATTTCGCCTATAAGAGTTTCAAACGTCTCACATTTATCAATTTGCGTTGTTTCTACAATTTGATTGTCAATTTTTTCTACTTCTTTTTCTGGCTTTTCCTGCAAAAAGAAATAACCACCAACACCAAGAATTATCAATACTGAAACAATACTTGTCATTTTTGCCCAAGTTGGTAACTTCTTTTTATCGGTTACAACATTAGGAGATACAGAAAACTCTACAAGTTGAACTGTTATATTGTCAACTCCTCCATTATCATTGGCCAATGCAACTAATCTGTCAACTCGTTCTTGGGCATTCATTTCAGATTGGCGGCTAATAATCTTGCAAATAGTATTATCTGAAACCATGCCACTTAACCCATCGGAACAGAGAACGAAACAATCACCTGCTTCCGGAATAATTGCATCGTCTGCTACTGTTGCTGGAGACATGTTTGGTATTCCTAAAGCATTGGTAATCTCGTTCTTTCTTGGATGATGTTCTGCCTGCTCTTTTGTAATCTCTCCACAATCCACAAGCATTTGAACATACGAATGGTCTTTTGTCAGTTGTATGATTTTTTTGCTTCTAACTAAATATATTCTGCTGTCTCCAACATGGCCAATATAAACCTTACCGTCACGTACTAACAGCAATACGCATGTAGAACCCATACCAGCCAGTTCAGGCTGTTCCATGGCTTTCTGAAGAATTGCCTTGTTTGCCCTGTCTATGGATTCACCTATAGCAATTCTCGGGTCATCATAATAGACATTGTTTAGGTTTTCAATTATTGCTGAAACTGCAATTCTAGAGGCTGTAGCACCGCCAACATGCCCTCCCATACCATCACACACCATAGAAACAAGTCCATTCTGTGTGATAACATTGTACATATTGTCTTCATTGGCAGCCCTTTTACGGCCAACATCTGTTTTGCCAACGACATGACAATAATTAAAATTATCGTTCATAGCAAAGAAGTATTAATTAGGTATTGTCAAGAAAACGAAAAGTGTGCTACCAAGAACAATCTTGTCATTAGATTTCAATTCTATAGTTTCATCCATAACATATATGCTTCCATTTACGTTGCTGCCATTGGAAGAGCCCAAATCTTTTGCCTTAAATGCTCCCTTTGCCTCTACATACTGTATCAACAAATGTTTTGATGACATATGCTGATCATTCGGAAAAGAAATATCGCATGTACGGTCACGGCCAATGGTTGTTCTTCCTTCATATACTTTATACACCTCTCCTGTTGGAATTGCGCTATACGATACCAATAGACCTACTAAACGTCTGTTTTCGCCCACATTTGTTTCGCCAGTCACATTTCCTCCGACATGGCGTATAATAGTATTGCCACCTACTACTTCATTTTCATTAATTCCAATAGTTGCGGTGTGATTAGGTTCATCTCCGCCTAAAACCTTTGTGCCAAGTACTTCTTGATCAATATTTACTTTTGTTGCACTTGCTGATGAAGGACAGAATGGACATTTGTCTCCATAAATTGCGGGATCGTAAAGATGCCCGTTTGCGCATTTCTTTGTTGCCATAACTTACAGATATTTTATTGTTTTATTAATATTTTTTTTCAAGAAACTCTAGAATAGGAGCCGGATGAACTGCTTGGTTATATCCACCTTCAAAACCAGATACAATTATACCCGAGAATCGTCCCTTCTTATCATATACAGGCGAACCGCTCGCTCCATGTGTAGAAGTCATATTGTGCCCATATTCATACACGCCTCTTTCCTGTGTTATTTCTCCACTTTGATTATTTGCTTCAAGACCAACCGATGTCCCACCGACCGTAAATGATTGTGGGAAACCGATTGTACATACCCCATATCCTAATTTAAGTTGCTCAGTTGGAGTTGCTTTAGACAAATCAAGATATGTAGAACCTGTTGGAATTGACTTGGAATTTGTTTGGATAAGAGCAACATCCAACTCTGGGTTATCACTAACTTTAAGAACTGTACATGGTATCAAGTCACTTTTGTTACCAATATACGTATCGTTTTGGATTATGCCAAGAGTCACCATTTTATAATTGACTTCGAGATACGCAGCCAATTCGGTTAAATTATTCTGAACCAATATATACTGAATAATTCCTTTAATGTTTTCCACATTCTTTTTTACATCATCTGTTACCACATGCCTGTTTGTAAGCATTTTACCGTCAGAAGATATAAAAAAACCTGTACCAGAGCCTCCAACAAGACCGGAACGGAGTTTTCCTTCTTTGTCTAAATAGCAGCAATCCAATTCTGTGTTGCCATTGAGATATGCGCTGAGAGGCATTCCTTGAACAGTAGCCAAATATGCATGCTCTACGTATATCAACGCAACATCATTCTTATGTTCTGCATAGACATCACTCCAATCCCTATTCCAAGACTTCCAAGGCTGAGAAATCAACACCCCGGCAAGCAAAACAATGGATGCTGCAATAGAGACTATAAGTTTGAAATTAATCTTGGACTTTGCCGGGTATACCGCTTCCCAATTCAGCGGATGCTTATTGGAGATGGCAATATAATCTCCCCTCTTCAAAACATAAGGAGACGTAATTTTATTACCATTAACATAAGTCCCATTTGTTGAGTTATTGTCAATAATAACAACATCTCCATTTGATTTTTTACATATATACGCATGCTTATCAGATACATCATCGAAAGAATATCTAATTTGCGACATGGGATTTCTACCTATTGTTTTTTTCTCGACAACATCATCTGGAAAAGTAATTGATGCTTTTATCTGATGATTTTTTGAATTTTGGATTATCTGTTTCCAATCAATAGAATGATTTCCCAGCAACACTGTTGAAGATGGTGTTAGTACAGTCTTGGTAATTCGTTGACCATTTACAAAAGTTCCATTCTTGGAATTTAAGTCTTCAATTGATATTTCGCCAAAATCTGACACTGTAATGACAGCATGAAAAGTTGAGACAACTCCATCATTTATAACCACATCGTTGTTTGTCCCACGACCGATCTTTATAGTTTTCATATAATAGATTTATTAAAATTCTATAAAATTCCCCTTTGTTATTTGTCATAGTTCCACAAAAGAACTATGCCAATATCGCAAAAATACATAAAATAGTTTAAATAATGTAGAAATATCCAAAATATTTTCATTTTATCATAATAATAGATTGAGGATTTGATTTTGTATTTTTATAAACAGCATCTATGATTGGAAATGTTATAAAAATATCAGTTGTATAATATTTTATATCAAAGGCTTACATTGTACTTATAGTTCTTTTGTGGAACTATGACAAATAACAAAGGGGAATTTTATAGAATTTTAATAAATCTATTATATGAAAACTATAAAGATCGGTCGTGGGACAAACAACGATGTGGTTATAAAT
>JAEIGA010012351.1_pt1 | contig 12961 bp, 11 predicted proteins | sample 9270691 | NCBI WGS metagenome assembly JAEIGA01 (sample SAMN17057246, study PRJNA624740) | gut metagenome | biome: biome; isolation source: fecal sample | host: Bos grunniens | place: China: Xizang | collected 2019 | reverse complement strand
TGGACATCGCAGCCGCAGATGCCGCGGGGAGCCTTCTTGGTGATGCGGCAGGGGCCCATGGAGCAGATACGGCAGCAGGTGCCGCTCTCGCCAAAGCCACAGTGGGGGGTCTGGTTCTTGACGCGCTGCTGCCAGGTGTCTGCGCCGACCTTGTTAGCGGTCTCCAGCAGCTGGTTAGTAGCAGCTTCCATCTCTTCGATGGATGTGGTAAATGCCCAATCCTTCAATTTGATTTCCTCCTATATAAAAATACAGTGTTAAATCCGATACGCCTTAGCGCATCGGCGCATAGTGTATCAATAGTATTGTACAAGCTAAATGGCAGAAAGTCAATTGGAGATTTCTCCATAATTCGAATCTTTTTCCTGTATCCCCCTTAGGGGGATTTGGTAGGAATGGATAAAATCAGAACAATCAGCCTTTTTTTGAAATTCCTTTGGCCCTTTTATTGACTTTGACATGGATATTTGTTACAATTATGTAAATTTATTCTCGCACGTTCCTGTGGGGAGAAGAATATATACGCAGGAGGAAAAAAGATGTTTTGTAGACAATGTGGTCATAAGTTGATGGAAAATGCCGCTTTTTGCAATCAGTGCGGCACGCGGGTTCCCCAGTTGGCGGTCGTTGCGCCTGTGGAACCGATAGAGCCGGAGCTCCCGGCAGAAGTGATTGCCCCGGTGGAGGCACCTGCGGAAGAAGCAATCGTTGTGGAAGCTGTGGCAGAAACGCCTGTAGAAGAAGCAACCGCTGAAGTTGCAGAACAGACTCCGGTGGAAGAACCTACAGCGGAAGAACCTGCAGCGGAAGAATCTTCGGAGGAAGTGTCTTCGGAGGAAGCGGTGCCCGAGGAAGAAGCGGTACGGGAAGCACCTGCGGTGCCCCCCGTGGAGCCTTCTGTGTACAAGCCGGTGCAGACTGCTGCGCCTGCGCAGGCACAAACGCAAAAGCCTAAGAAGATCAAAAAGCTGCCCAATCTGGGTGTGCGGATTATCATGCAGATCCTCAGCTTTTTCCTGTGCCTGTTGCTGTTGGTGTCCATGATCGCAACTGTAGCGGTATCGGACCTGCGCACCATTACCTCCGGTGATGGCATCAAGCGGGTGCTGGATGCAGTACTGTTTGGTAAGACCGCAGAGCATGTCGTGCCCCAGCGGCCCAATGACTTCCAGGCCATTACCGTGGCAGATCAGGAATTTGAATTCAATATTGAGGATATTCCTATGGATATTCTTGCCGGCGGTGCGACCGAGGAAAATATGGAAGCACTGGTGGAGTGGATGTATCAGGAACTGGAAAAGAGTGCGGAAGGCGAACTGACCTTTACCCAAGAGGAATTGGGTAATTTTGTGGAAGAGTCCACTGTTACGGATTTTCTGACAGAAAAGATGGCTGGCTTTGCGGAAGATGTGATCAATGGTACGGAAAAAACCGAAATCACCACGGATGAGATCATGGATCTCCTGGAAGAAAACGAAAAGCATCTGAAGCAGGAGCTGAATGTGGAGCTGAGCAAAGAGGACAAGAAGGAACTGAAGTCTCAGCTGCAGCAGATTGTTGAAAAAGAGGATTTGTCCAACACCATTCGTGAGACTGTGACGACTACGGTGGAAGAAACGCTGAACAACAGTGTGGGCATGGATCTGAATAAGATTCGCGGTATCCTGCAGCTGATCACCTCTGATTTGGTACTGGTGATTGCCATTGCTGCATGCCTGTTGCTGCTGGGCTTGCTGCTGCTGACCAATTACTACAATCTGGGCGCAGGCCTGACCTGGGCTGCCAGCGCCGGTATTGTGGCTGGCTTGATTCTGGCACTGCCGTTGCTGATTTTGAATCACGCCACTGATTGGCTCACCGGTATGATCCCGAGCCTGACCAGTATTTTGGCGTTGCTGCGGTCCTTCACTGCTTCTATGGTGCCTCTGCACTATGGCCTGCTGATTGGCAGCTTCGTATTGCTGGTGTGTTCCATTGTGCTGCGGATTGTCACCCGAGGCCGCCGCCAGCGCAAATATGCGGAAGCTGTGGCATAAACCAACTACATAGAAGTTAAATGGGGTACCTCTTCGGAGGCACCCCATTTTTGTGCGCCGGATGGCGGAGAATAGGTATTTATCGTGATCGTGCTGACGATCGCAGAATATCGTAGGGAAAGGCAATAAAACCATAAACGGAAATTTACATGGTCGATACCGATGGGAGAATTTTTATGAAACGCTGCATAGATTGGTGCAACCGCTTTCTTTTTTTCGAAAAGGGGTGAAGGAGGTCATTTTATGATGCAATACAAAAAAGACGACAGCACCCGGCTTTCGTCCCATTTCCGGGTGTCGGAATTTGCCTGTCGGGGCCAAGGTTGTTGCGAAGAAACCTGGATTGATGAGAAACTGGTGGGCATTTTGCAGCAGATTCGGGATCATTTCGGCAGGCCTGTGTATCTTAACTCCGGCTATCGCTGCCAGACCTATAATCAAAAGATCGGTGGCGCGGTGGGCTCCCGCCATACCAAAGGTCAGGCAGCGGATATTTCTGTGGAAGGCATTGCTCCAGCAGAAGTGACAAAATTCGCAGAAAGCATCGGGGTTATGGGAATCGGCCTGTATGAAACCGATGACGATGGCTATTTTGTCCACATCGATACCCGATCCAGCCGTTCCTACTGGTATGGGCAAAAGGAGGCCTGCCGGGAAAGCTTTGGCGGCTATGGTTTATCTGCTTTTGTGACCCAGTTGCAGCAGGCCATCGGCGCTGCCGCAGATGGCATTGCCGGCGCAGAAACGCTGGGCTTGGCCCCTACTTTGGGGCAGCACTGGAATCAGCGGCACGGAGCAGTGCTGCCAGTGCAAAAATATTTGGCGGCATTGGGCTATACCGAGGTTGGCCCTGCTGACGGGGTGGCCGGGCAGCAATTTGCTGCTGCGGTAGCCCATTACCAGAAAGACCGGGGGCTGGCAGATACCGGCATTTTGGAGCAATGGGGTTGTACCTGGCGTTTTCTACTGGGTCTTGTAAAGGAGGAAACTACATGAGCGAAGCTGTTTTGGTGGCGCTGATCTCCGGTGGGGCATCCCTGGTGGGGGTGATCGTCACCGGACTGCTGACGGTACGAAAGCAGGAAAGCAATTTGCGGCTCTCCCAGGCAGTGACGGATACCAAACTGGAGGATTTGACCCGGGAGGTGCGGCAGCACAACGATTTTGCCCGGCGGATGCCGGTGGTGGAGGAGCAGATCAAGACCTTGGCTAACGATATTCGGGAATTGAAGCGGTATCATACACCCATCAATTGAAAAAGGGGGAGAAATTATGGGAGAAAAATTGGCAAAACTGATTGATGTAAAGTCCATTATGACACTGCTGCTGACGGCAGTGTTTTGCATTCTGGCGCTGTGCGGCGTGATCTCCGGGCAGAATTTTCAGACTATTTTCACTGTGATCGTAGGTTTCTATTTCGGCACCCAGGCCAGTAAAAATACCAAAACCGATCCGGATCATTCCGGCGTATAAATTTCCGTTCATTGTGAATTGTGGGCGAAAAACCAAATAAAAAAGGAAGTGCGCAGACCAATTTGGTCTGCGCACTTGTTGTTTAAGGCTTACGGATCAGGAAATTCAGCACCAACGCACCGCAGGCCAGGCACAGCAGCAATACGAAGGGCGCTGTGTAGGCACCGGTGGAGGTCAGCATACTGCCGCAGGCGGTGGCGATCAGGGAAGAGCCGATCAGGTTGAAATTCATGATGGAGAAATTGGTGGGGAAATGCTTGCCGCCGTAGAAAGCGGATACAAATGCGGAGGAAACAGTGGGGCAGGAGCCGTAGGACATACCCACCAGGCAAAGACCAATGATGCACAGCACCAAAGAACCCATGCTGACGGCCATCAATGTCACACCGGCGGCGGCAATGGTCAGCGCATTGGCAGCCAGCATGGTGAAGCGGCGGCCCAGTGCATCAAACATCGCACCGGTAAGGATCCGGCCCAGGCCGTTACACACCGACAAAACGCCCACCAGCGTAACCGCCAAGGATTCCTGGGCGCCTACAGAGAGGGCCAAGCCCTTGGCAAAATTGATGACGGAACTGCCAACGGCAGCCAACAGGCCAATGCCTACAAAAGCCATCCAGAAACTGCCGCGGCGCAGCATTTCACCGGTGGTATAATCCCGGGTTTCGAAACGCTCGGCAATGGCTTGCTTCTTTACCCGGGGCGCAGGCAGCACGGTGTTCTTATCCGGACGGCGCAGGATCAAACCTGCCAGTACCAGCACGGTACCCAGAGCGATACCCAGAGCGACGAAGGTGGTGCGCCAGCCAAACTGGCGCATAGCAGCGGTGGCCAACTTGCCCAGCACCAGGCTGCTGGCACCGAAGCCCATCATCAGGCAGCCGGAGCAGAGGCCTTTTTTATCCGGGAACCAAGCATTCACAGTGGAAATCACCACATTATAGGAAATGCCGATGCCCAAACCTGCCAGAAGGCCGTAGCTGATGTAAAGCATCCATACACTGTTGCCACTTAAAGTGGAGGCCAGGGAAAAGCCGCCTGCAGCCAACACACCGGCAATGATGGCCGATGCGGTGACACCCAGATAGCTGCACAGCTTGGCGCCAACAAAGCCACCCAGACAGAAACAGGTCATGGTAATGGTAAAGTTCAGGGACAGTTGAGATTCGTTCCATCCAAAATCAACAGCAAAAGGTGCTTTTAAGATGGACCAGGCGTAGATCACACCGGCAAAGAGCATTGCCAGCACGCCTACCACCAGATAAATCCAGCGACGGGCAGAAGTTTTCTGTGTCATAAATTCTCTCCTTTTGGGTCATACTGTCTGTATCATACATGATTTCAGACCGCTTGTCCAGTTACAGAATGGAAAAAATGGATTTTTCAGGGAAATGCCCTTGCAATTTTCATAAGCCAATGCTATAATGATGGTAGTCATAGGGGAGTAGTTCCGCCTGGGAAGTGTCCCAAGCGAGGCAATGCCGTCAATTCGGTCGTTTGACCCGGTTTGCTGGAAAGAATGAGACTTATGCGCTGTGGTGGCGCATAGGTCTTTTTTTATTTATTAATAAGGAGAAATGTGGAATGAAGAAAACCTACACCTTATCCACGCAGGAAGTCCTGCAGGGGCTTGGCGTCGGTACGGAAGGCCTGTCTGCACAGGAAGTCCAACGCCGCCAGGAAAAATATGGCCCCAATAAGCTGAAGGAAGCGGCAAAGCCCACCTGGCTGCAGCGTTTCCTGACCCAGCTGAAGGATCCCATGTTGATCATTTTGATGATCGCTGCTGTAGTGTCCGCTGCGACCACTGTACTGGACTTTATGCAGTTGGAGCAGCCCCGGGATCCTGCGCATCTGACAGAGGGTCTGGTAGAAGTTGGCATTATCCTGGTGGTTGTGCTGCTGAATGCCGTTTTGGGCGTCATTCAGGAAAGTAAGGCAGAAGCTGCTATTGAAGCGCTGCAGACCATGACCGCCGCAACCTGTAAGGTGATTCGTGACGGCCAGCAGATGGTGATCCATTCCACAGAACTGGTGCCCGGTGATATTGTGGTGCTGGAGGCTGGTGACGCAGTGCCTGCTGACGGCCGCATCATCGAAAATGCTTCCTTGAAGATCGAAGAAGCTGCACTGACCGGTGAATCCGTTCCTGTCAATAAAATGATTGACGCCCTGAATCTTTCCGGCGGCTCCAACGAGGTGCCTCTGGGTGACCGGAAGAATATGTGCTATATGGGTTCTACTGTGGTCTATGGCCGCGGTAAGGCAGTCATTACCGAAACCGGCATGAATACCGAAATGGGCAAGATTGCAGACGCCCTGGCACAGACGCAGGATGAAGAGACCCCCTTGCAGCGGAAGCTGAATCAGCTGGGCAAGACATTGAGCTGGCTGGTGCTGGGTATTTGCGTGTTCATTTTTGCCTTCAACCTGATTATGAAGGGCAATTATTCCATCAACGGCGTGCTTTCCACCTTCATGGTGGCAGTTTCTCTGGCGGTTGCAGCCATTCCGGAAGGCTTGGCCACTGTGGTTACCGTGGTGCTTTCCATTGGCGTTACCAATATGAGTAAGCGCAATGCAGTTATTCGCCGCCTGACCGCTGTAGAAACCCTGGGCTGCACCCAGGTCATCTGCTCCGACAAGACCGGCACCCTGACCCAGAACAAGATGACCGTGGTGGATCATCTGGGCGATACCAATTTGGTAGCCACTGCCATGGCGCTGTGCTCCGATGCCAATTTGAACAGCGAAAACAAGGCCGAGGGCGAACCCACCGAATGCGCCCTGGTAAACTTTGCCTATTCCGTGGGCCTGCACAAGGCACAGATGGAACAAGCCACCCCCCGTGTGGACGAAGCACCTTTCGACTCCGGCCGTAAGATGATGTCCACCATCCACGACCTGGGCGGCAAGTTCATCCAGTATACCAAGGGTGGCCCTGATGTGGTGCTTTCCCGCTGTGCATACTACTATGAAAACGGCGAAGTCAAGCCCATGACCGATGCCAAGCGGGATGAAATCATGGCCACCAATAAGGCCATGGCTGACCGGGCCCTGCGTGTGCTGGCTGCTGCCATGCGGCATTGGGATGCCCGTCCTGCTGACAATACCCCCGAATTTTTAGAGCAGGATCTGATCTTTGTGGGCTTGACCGGTATGATTGATCCTGTCCGTCCCGAGGTCAAGGCTGCCATTGAAGAGTGCCGCTCTGCCGGCATCCGGGCCGTGATGATCACCGGTGACCACAAGGACACCGCCGTGGCCATCGCCAAGGAGCTGGGCATCATCACCGATGCCTCCGAAGCCATTACCGGTGCGGAGCTGGATGCCATTTCCGACGAGGAGATTTGCGAATTTGTCAAGAAATACGGTGTGTACGCCCGTGTGCAGCCGGAGCATAAGACCCGCATCGTCAACGCCTGGAAGGCAAACGGTGCCATCACTGCCATGACCGGTGACGGTGTCAACGACGCCCCATCCATCAAGTCTGCCGATATTGGCGTGGGCATGGGCATCACCGGCACTGACGTGACCAAGAATGTGGCCGACATGGTGCTGGCCGACGATAATTTCGCCACCATCGTTTCCGCTGTAGGCGAGGGCCGCCGGATCTACGACAATATCCGTAAGGCTATCCAGTTCCTGCTGGCATCCAATATGTCCGAGGTTTTGGGTGTGTTCTTTGCCACGCTGCTGGGCTTTGTTCTGCTGAACCCCGTACACCTACTGTTTATTAACCTGGTCACTGACTGCTTCCCCGCCCTGGCACTGGGTATGGAAAAGGCGGAGCCTGACACCATGAACCGTCCTCCCAGAAACTCCAAAGATGGCATCTTCGCCGGTGGTTTAGGCTTTGATGTAATCTATCAGGGCATTCTGGTTACCATCATTACCCTGGCAGCTTACCTGGTGGGCAGCTATATTGAGTTCTATCCCGAATTTGGTGCCGGTTGGTTCCAGCACCTGACCGATGCTTCCATCGGTGAATCCGGTCACGGCATGACCATGGCATTCCTGACTATGAGCATGTGCGAAATTTTCCACTCCTTCAACCTGCGCTCCCAGCGCAAGAGCGTGTTCTCCCTGAAGGGTCAGAACAAGGTGCTGTGGGCCGCTATGCTGGGCAGCCTCCTGCTGACCACCATCGTCATTGAGGTTGGCCCTGTGGCAAACGCCTTTGGCTTCACCACCATTGGTTTGACCGAGTATGCCATTTCTATTGGCCTGGCTGTGCTGGTGATTCCTGTGGTGGAAATCGTCAAGCTGATCCAGAGAAAAATTACAAAGCGCTGATAGATACCAACGGGCCTGCCAACCGGCAGGCCCGTTTTCTTTTTTAATATTTTAGAAACATAACCCAAACAAAGGAGAAATACCCCTGCGGTAGGATATGGTCATAAAAACATAGGAGTGTGCTTATTATGAACAATGATCGTATCTATCTGCTGACCGGTGCCGCAGGGTTCCTGGGTTCCAACATTTGTGCCCAGTTGCTGGCTGCAGGCAAAAAGGTCCGTGCCCTGGTGCTGCCGGGGGATAAGTCTGTTAAATTCATCCCCAAGGAAGTGGAAGTGATCCTGGGAGATCTTTGTGACGCCAATTCCCTGGAGTCTTTCTTCACTGTTCCTGAAGGATGCACTTCCGTTGTAATCCATTGCGCCAGCATGGTTACCGTTGACCCCGCTTATTCTGAAAAGCTGATGGCTGTCAATGTGGGCGGTACCCGTAATATCATCACCAACTGCCTGGCCCATCCGGAATGTGAGAAGCTGGTCTATGTTTCTTCCACCGGTGCCATCCCCGAACAGCCCCATGGCACCCCCATTGCTGAGGTGAGTCAGTTTACTCCCTGTGACCCCAGAAAGGTGGTGGGCGCCTACTCCCAGAGCAAGGCTATCGCCACCCAAATGGTGCTGGATTCTGTCCGCGTTATGGGATTGAAGGCTTGCGTGGTCCATCCCTCCGGTATTTTGGGCCCCAACGATCATGCGCTGGGTGAAACCAGCCGGACTGTGTTGCAGATCATCAAGGGCGAGATGCCCATGGGTATGCAGGGCAGCTTCAACCTGTGCGATGTGCGGGACCTGGCAGCTGCCACCATCGCTGCTGTGGACAAGGGCCGTGTAGGAGAATGCTATATTCTGGCCAACGAGCCTGTTACCTTGAAAGAAATCTGTGACATGCTCCAGAAAGAGTGCAAGGCAAAGAAAATCCGGTTTTATCTGCCTTTGGGTATGGCGGACAAGCTGGCCAAAATGCTGGAAAAACAGGCAGAAAAAAAGGGCAAAAAGCCTTTGATGACCACGTTCTCCGTGTATAACCTGGCAAGAAATAATGTGTTTGACTATTCCAAGGCCCAGCGGGAACTGGGTTACACCACCCGCTCCTATCAGGAAACCATCCATGATGAAGTGCAGTGGATGATTCAGGAAGGCTTGATTGAAAGCACCGATACGTAATATTTCCTCCAATGCGCCAAGGGCCTGCCAACCGGCAGGCCCTTTTATTCAATTGGTATACAGTAAGGGCGGGCTGCTTGTCTTGGCCCTATTATCATAAATCAACAGAGCGGTAAATCGAAAGATGAAATGCAACAGTCCACCGGACTGTTGCATTTTATTTTTCGAATCTCCGACGGCAAAAAACCGCCACCCCGAAAGGGATGACGGTTTTTTGGTGACCCGCCGGAGATTCGAACTCCGGACCCATTGCTTAAAAGGCAATTGCTCTGCCAGCTGAGCTAGCGGATCGGATGGCTGGGATGGCAGGATTTGAACCTACGAATGCCAGAGTCAAAGTCTGGTGCCTTACCGCTTGGCGACATCCCAATGGTTGCGCGCCCGCAGCCGGACACGCAGGGCATTATAGCACAATTTTTCCAAAAAAGCAATAGGAAAAATTGTGTTTTTTCTGTCGAAAACCCATAAAGTTTTACAACTGGTGCCGATACCGCTGTACCGACACCAGTTGTTGTTACTTCTTAAAACGGATGCTCTTCTATTTTTAGAAATAGAGGCTGCACTTATTTCTGTAGAAACCACACTCATCACGGAAGGTATTGAGTTTGCCAGAGAGCTGGGAGAAGGAGCCGCTGGGGCTATAACAGAAATCAAAGTATGTCTTGACTGCACTATAATAGGAGGTCAATTCGCTGTAAGCATTTACAGAAGCATAATCCTTATCCAGACCCTGGATCTTAGCTTTTGCCTCATCCAAGCATTCCTGGGCGCCAGCGAAGCCACCAGTCTTTGTCAACGCATAGTCTACAACATACAGTGCACCGCCATTGGTGGACAGAGCCGCCAGACGATAAATATCGGAAGCGGAGTAACCCAGTGCGTTCAAATAGCTATCCACTGCTTCGGTCACGATGGACGAATTAATGCCGACATAGCTGGCAAAGGCAGAAATCGCGCTGGATCCACTGCTATAATTGTCCGACTTATAAATTGCAAAATACCAGGCATCATAAATCATATCGGCGAACAATTCACAGTACTCTTCTGCCACCAACAGCACCTCGTAGGCATAGCTTGCGTCAGAAATCTGTTGAACCTTGGGATCCTTGCCACCGCACATGGTACAAGCGCCATCCTTATACGCATGATCAACAACAGAACCTTCCGTCAGCTTGCAGTAACTGCAGGTTTTGGGAGCCTGGCAGGTGGCATTGACCCATGTATGATTGGCATACCCACCCTCGGTTATACCGCAAGTGGCACAAGTTTTGACAGCGGTACAGGTTGCATCTGTAAAATTATGTCCCAATGCAGCCCCTTCTGTAACACCACAAGTGGTGCAGGTCTTCGCCACAGTGCAAGTTGCATCCGCAAAGCTATGGCCCAGCATGCCTACCGTATCACTCTTGTAGCTATCGCCACATTCGCAGGTATAAGTGGTATAGCCCTCCTCAGTACAGCTGGGGGGTGTAACCTTTTCCTTATAGGCATGTTCATGTTTTTCACCACAAGCAGCCAGACTCAGCAATAGGCAAATTGCCAAGCAGACAGTAAATACTCTTTTCATTATTTTTCCTCCCGTTTCGTAAATAAGTCACAATTTTCGCCTTTGTCCGATATTAAAATACCATGGTATTTATTGTTTGTCAATATTTTATTAACAATAGTATTGTGAAAATAGACTTCTTAGGGGGGATTTCTATGTTGGGACAACGCATTTATGAATTACGGATGGCTTTTGGTTGGAGCCAGGTAGAAATGGCAAAACGCTTGGGTGTGGCAAAGCAAACTGCCTCCAACTGGGAAAATGATAATATCCAACCCTCCATCGATATGCTGATCCGTTTGGCAAAATTGTTCAATGTCAGTACAGACTATCTCTTAGGACTAGAAAAAGAGCCACGCATCAGCGTGGCAGGACTTTCGGATGATGTAATTGCCCATCTCTCACTATTGATCGAAGATTTCAGAAAACAGTAAATTCACGCATTTATTTGCTTGATACATGGTCAGGGACTCGTTTGCATTTTCGCCAAGGGCGAAAATTAAGGTTCGGCTCCGTCGAGCCGTCGCCGGCGGCGCTCATCCGCGCCGCATTTGATTGTTCGAGTCCCTATTCCAATGCATAAACAAAAGACGGAGTGAATCGATCATTCACTCCGTCTTTTATTGGTACACCGGAAGGGACTCGAACCCCCAACCCTCGGAACCGGAATCCGATGCTCTATCCATTGAGCCACCGGTGCATTTGTTAACCAAGCCATTATAGCAGTATTTTCCCCTTTTGTAAAGAGGAAAATAAAAATTTCTTTTCGACACGCTTCGGCAGAGAAAACGGTTGTTTTCCTGGTCAGAATATGCTATAATCGGAAAAAATAGGCAAAATGTCTTTTGTCCGTATTAGGAGGCAACGATTATGGCAGCAAATTATTCCTTTCGCAAGTCGCTGAATGGTTTCAACAGGGAAGATGTGGTGCGGCATTTAGAGTATATCAACACCCGGCACAACAATCAGGTCAATCAGTTAAAGGCGGATTTGGAGGGAAAAGAGCGGGAGATTCAGCGCCTGCAGCAACTGGAAAATCTGCCGGAGCAGCTGCGTCAGTTGCAGGAAAGATATGATGCGCTGCTGCAGGACCAGCAGGCCCAGCAGATCCATTGCGCCATGCTCCAGTCTCAGTTGGAAGAAGAACAGGCACGGCAAACTGCCATCGTCAGCCGCACCGAAGAGGAGCTGGAGGCTTACCGCCGGGCAGAGCGACTGGAACGTCAGGCCCAGCAGCGGGCGGAACAGCTGCGAGAAAAGGCCAATGCCATTGTTTCCGACGCCGGTGTCAAGGCAGACGATGCCGCCCAGCGGATCGAGCAGCTGCGGCAGCAGATGGATATGCAGCTGTCCCAGCTGCAGCAGGCGGTATTGTCCAGCAAGGATGTGCTGACCGATGCCGCTGAGGCCCTGACCGCCCTTCGCACAGACGGAGTAGAGGTTTGATTCCCCCTTTGCTTCCTGAAAACCTTTAAATTTCCGATGATCGCACGGATCGATGTCCTTTCGTAGGGTGCGTCAAGGATGCTGTGCCCCACGATGTCCTGCGATCGTCAGTACGACAAACGCCGGTTTATGTTTTTGAAAGTTGAAAGTGCGCTGCTTTCCGCAGCGCACTTTTTATTTTTGTGTCACTCCACGCAGACAACGCCATTTTCCTTTACGGTAATGGTCATGCCGTGCTGGACATAGCTGAGGAATTCATCACCCAGAGAGTCCACAACCGGCATCTGCACGCCATCGAGCCAAACGGAGGCCAGAATGGAACCGGCAGCTGCCAGGGAATCGATGGGCTTGCTGAACAGCATACAAGCAGGCTGCCGCTCCATGGCGCAGGCGCAGTACAGCACCAAGCCGCCGGTGGTGGAGCCAATGGTCTGGGGCAGGCACAGGGCCTTGCCGGCCAGCTCCTTGCCGTGGAGGTCGGCATTGTTCTGGTCACCGCAGGTGGCTTTCTTGTCGCCAAACTGCAGCGCACCCTGGAAGGACGCCAGGGTATTGAAGCCGCCACGGGACACCACTGCTTCCGCGGTGACCGTACCGGGGGCGATTACACGACCGGTAAATTCCTTCATATTATTTGCCTCCCTTCGTGATCTTGGCCAGAATTTCTGCCTCGGTGTAGTAACGGGCGGTGGTATAGGTGCGCAGCTTATTGGAGCAGGTCATTACGGGCATGGACTTGCACAGGGGGTTATTCATGTACATCAGGGGGCAGATGTAGGAGAGGATGACGCCGGTGGCTTCCAGCCGCTTGGCGTACTCGGTCTTTTCAAACGCGGCCTTGACGGCAGGGGCGGTGGTGAACACGGTGGGAATCAGCACCTTCTTATTGCCGGATTCTTTCAGACCCTTTTCCACGGCAACAGTCCAGTCGATCAGCTGCTGCAGCGACAGATGGGGGCAGCCCACGAAGCACAGCTTGGGCTTTGCATCGGCTTTTT
>JAEIGA010012350.1_pt1 | contig 12962 bp, 13 predicted proteins | sample 9270691 | NCBI WGS metagenome assembly JAEIGA01 (sample SAMN17057246, study PRJNA624740) | gut metagenome | biome: biome; isolation source: fecal sample | host: Bos grunniens | place: China: Xizang | collected 2019 | reverse complement strand
CCATTGCCCGTGAAGTGGGTATTGCCAAAAATAAGGTAGTTGCATCAAGTGACAATTTCGATTATGATTTGTCCAACAATAATGACACTGTTTCAGTGGATATTGCAGAAAAACAAAAACCTAAGGGTAAACCTAATGGCACTCCTGAAAATAATGAACAAAAACAGCCTGACGGTGAAATCAGGGATTATACTCAATCCATATTGCAAACATACAAATCAGGTAATCCTATTATGGTCATTGTCTTGTTATTTGTGTTTAGTTTGGGTGCATTCTATGGTAACAATATATTGAAGAAAAGATAATTTAAAGTAGCCTTCGGGCTACTGATTTTTATTTTTCAAAAACGGTTTTTCAAAATTTCATAAGTATGTGAATTATTAATTTCACGATTTATTATTTTTATAGTTGATGATAAAACTGGCCAAATAATCGCCCATTTCTTCAATTAAATCAAAACCTTTAAATAAAACTTCCAATAAAGTTATAAGTAGATATTGATGAAATAATATTTTTTTTAAAATTTTATCTGATGATTCAATATTTTTAATTAATTAAACGAGGTGTAATGATGGCAGATGAAGAAATTTTTGAAACTTCTGAAGAATTTATGGAAGATGAAGAAGAAAAATTACCTTTTGCTAAAGCGGAAGTTGTACGTTTAATGAAAGAAAATCTTGATGATGACAAAATGATTAGAGAAAGGGTAAAAGTGGAAATGAACAAATTTTTAGGAGAAGTCTTAAAAAATGTTTGTAAACAATTAAACGATTATCCATATACTACTATTGAATACGAAATGCTTAAAGAATCTACTTACCCATACACTAACATCGAAAGAATTAATCAAGAAAAAGAAAGAATTTTATTACATTTAGAAGCTATTAAAGCAGATTGTAATGCATTAGCTATGGATGTTCAAAAAACCTTAAAATTAAAAGATGTTGTAGAAGAAGATTCATTTACCAGTTTTACAGCATCAGAAGAAGAGGAAGAAGAATAATCTTCTTTCTTATTCATTCTATATGGCTGAATCCTGTTTTTAATTCTTGCAATTCCTCTTCAGGAATCTCAAAGATTTCAGCACTATCGCTGACTATTTTACTTTGTCCGAATGGATCTTGAATAATGAGTGTTGCAGTTCCATTTCCTTTTTTTAGTTCTTGAATTTGATTAAGGGTATTTTTCCCATTTATCTGAGAAGGTTCATCATCAAAAAGATTCAGTGCTTTTTTAACCGCATCTTCAAAACGATTAAGAATACCTTCAACATTAGTTACATATCCTTCTGATTTTGGTCCAGGCTCTACTTTCACGCCAATTTCCGGAATTGAAACGGTAGCTGACTGGGATCTGACAACTCTGACAGTCAATGTATTTTTATTTATCTCAAGAACATATTTTGCAGGTTCGTTTTGTTCTAATGCAATGATGTCACTATGTTTAAATCCACATTCAGGGCACTGGATGGAAGTTTCAAGTACCTTTCCGAAGTGTGGTATTTCAAGTTCTTTCATAATTGATTTGGCTTTTCCTTCAACAGAACATGCAGGACATTTAATAATCATTTCAGTTAATTGTTCGTCATTCATTTAAAACAAATCCTTTATCAGTTAATTCCTTAATAATTTCATCCAATTTTTCTTGACTGGAAGCGCATATGGTTGTTTTCCTATATTCGGATAGTTTATACAATTCATTTAAATATTCCTTTTTATTTTCATCTTCTTCAAGATTGTTAATGAATTTTATTGCAGATTCGATATCACTAACATTAATGTTTCTTATAAGGGGTTCTTTAAATCCTTTGATATTATAGACAACTCTTTCCAGGCTTCCATTGTTTTTAGTTATTATTATATCAATTACATCCGCCAATTCATCCACATTATTTATGAGATTGATTGTTGCACATGATTTGTTAATGATGCCTAAAATCTTATCAAGGGTTTTATCAATGGATTCAGCTTTAATAATATTCACGTCATTTGCTTCTGCCTGTTTTAAGAGATGGTCATGAATAATTCTATTTTCCCTAAAGAAATCGAGTTGTTTTCCACCCCTATGAATTTGGACGGCACGTTTAACAAACCTTTCTTTGTGTGATTCTTCATCAGAGCTTAATATGAAAAAGTAAAGGTTGGCATAGTCTTCAAATTGTTCGAGGTTTATAAGTCCCGGAACTAAATGAACTCCTTCTATGATTATATCGTCATAATCTGTAATGGCTCTCTGAATGATTTTTTCTAAACCGGGGATAACCGCTGCGGCATGCTCATCAAATCCTGCAGATACCAGTTCACCATAACTTTCGTAGCGATTCTTATTTCTTAAATGTTTATATGCATCATAAGATGAGCTATGAAGTGCAGGAGCATATTCTTTTCCGATGATTCCTCGCACAACTGCCCGTATAAAATCACTTTCGATTAAATGCTTTATATTTAATGATTTAGCTAATTCTGCAGCTATTGTGGATTTTCCAATCCCGGATGCACTTCCAATAAGTATAACATAAGGTTTTCTCATGTTTGTAGTTTCATCAAAATCTTTTTCATTGCTCATTAAAATTATATTGTTATATTTTAGTTAAAAAGATATTGTTTAAGCAAAATTTGCAAGTTGATTATGATTGATGCCAAATCAATTTCACTATTGTGTAGACTGTTGATTTTCAAATATTGTCTCATTTTTTTATTAAGATTTTTTTGATTATATAACTAAAAACATTATACATTTATTAATGTGAAAATTTATAAATAATTATAATATCATTTTTTGAAATATTTTTTTTAAAAAATTAGGATAATAAATTTACATGATTTAGTTATAAGTTATAAATTATAGGTAGGGGTGAAACTTTTGTATTCAGTAAAATCAGTTAAAGAAATTCAAGATTTAAATCCGTTCATCGTAGTTGGATGCGGTGGTGGAGGTGAAAAATTCTCCAATCTTGAAGGTATCGAGACAGTAGGATTCATAGATGATGATGAGAGGAAACAAGGAAAACAATTTTGCAATCATGTTGTTTCTTCTAGTTTGGAGCAGTGTTTAAAGAGCGCTCCAGATGCGAAATCACTTGTAATAATGTTGCCTATTGGTGCTGAGGGTGCTGCCTTAAAGTATGCTGTTCAAGCAATCGATGCTGGTTTAAACGTGATTACTTCATTTAGATCTTTGTCTATTGAAGAAAATTTATCATTAAAGAAATTTGCTGATTCAAAAAATGTTGTTATAAAAGATATTGGTCCTAGATTGGATGTTGTAGAAAAAATAGCTGGAGTCGCTCCTGAAAAATCATGTGAAGTTTTGCCTAAGATATCCTATACTCCTAAAGCTCCAGTAATCTTTGTTGGAGGCACATCTCAAGAATGCGGTAAAAGAACTACCACAAAAATGCTTGGTTTAGCCGCATCTGAAAGAGGATTAACTCCTGCAATTATATCTACTGATGAAATGGGTTTGGAAGAACCTACTGATTTTAATTTTAGAGCTGGAAGTTTATCTGCTATGGATGTTCCAGCAGCGGTTTTATCTTCAATTAAATATGTTGAAGAGACAAAGAAACCAGATATAATTTTTATTGAAGGTCAATCTAGCTTAACTGAAAAAGGAAATCCTCATCCAAGAGGTTTATCAGCAGCAATTTTAATCGGAGCTGCTCCTGATGCAGTTATTGTTGGACACAGACCAAATCACCCATACAGGGAACCTCGCGGTATTCCAGAAGAAATTAAAGCTATTGAAGCTGTTGAACCTACAAAAGTTGTTGGTCTTTCAGTTAACTTTAAAAATGCTAGCTTAGATTTATGTCCGGAATACTATGAGTCCAAATATAATTTGCCTGTGGAAGATGTTTACAAAAATGGTGCTTCTAAATTGTTAGATGCTATTTTTAATTATTTAGAGGAGTAGTTCAAAATGAGTTTTATGGATAATATAAAAAGAAGTTTAGGTTTTGAAGAAACAAAACCAACAATTAGCAAAGAAAATCACGAAAGTGCTCTTGATAATTTATCTGCTATGATAAATAATCTTACAAAAAACGAAAATCAACCTAATAAGCAACAACATCCTACTCAAGAAAAACCGCCTAAACCGGGACAAGCTCCTAATTATAATCCTAATCCTCGTCCAACTCCAGTTTATGATGAATATGAAGTGATTACTCCGGAACAATCATTTTATGAAATTGTTTTAATTAGGCCGAAAACTATTGATGACATTAACTATGTTGTTGATCAGGTTATAGAAGAAAATAATCCTGTTATTTTGGATTTATCATTTTTAGAAAAAGAAAGTGCTGCTAATTTCAAATTGGCAGGGGATAAAATTAAGCAAATGAGAGCAAGATATGGTGCTCAAGCATTATTGCTTGCAAGAACTGACGATAAAGATTTGCTTATTGTCTCACCTAAAAAAGTAAGAGTGATAAATAAGGGATAAGTAGATTAATTTCTACTTTTACTATTTTTTAAAAAATTAACATATCTCAATAAGATATATACTACAATAACTATAGCTATTGCTGTTTCTATTTCCAATATGCCTGTTAATAGTAGATTGGAACCTATTTTTGATGCAATTCCTTTGGTTGCAAGTGCGCTTATTACGAATGGAAATGTAAATGCAGAAAAACTTGGGTAAAAATCAAGATATCTATATTCTATGAACTTTAAAAAGGCAAAAATATAGAATATGCATGCTAAAATATAAAGGATGATTAAAAATTCGTTTGACATGTTTTGTGCAGTGTTGATATATCCAACAATCAATATGCTGAAAATTGCAGTGAAAATACAGATTAATGGTTTATTTGCATCAGGAATATCTGGATAGGTAAAATATCTATAGATTACTAATGGAAATGTAATTAGCATCGCGATAAATCCAATTATGAAAAATAAAAATCCGATTTCAGTTATTCCATGAGCGGTTGATGTTATCGCACCCATGGTAATTCCAATAAACACTATCCAGTAACTTGGATAGACATTCAAAATATTAAAATTATGCACAATAAAATGATAGGTAAAGTAAATCATTAGCATTATATGCAAGGCTATTCCTATAATCCATATGGCATATGCAATAGTTGAGTTAAATTGTATGATGTATGTAGATAGAATCATTAAACTCATTGAAAAAGTTCCGGAACTGCTGACAATGATGGGATTTTTGAAATCTTCTTTGATATTATTCGGGTAGAAAACTAGTTTTGAAATAATTAAAATTAAAAATATGAATCCAATACTTCCAAAAAGAATCTTCAATGTGGGATGAATATCCTGTGTGAGATTTCCAAGGGAAAACAATGCAAGAATTAATCCAGTAATGGGTATTGGAATATTTTTAATTAGACTCATACTATCCATTTTTATCTCAAATTTAACAATTGCGACACTTTTTAAATGTTAAAGTACTTTTGGGCATTTTTATGTGAGATTTTTTCAACATCTTCTTTGGCATATCCCTGTTTTTCCAGTTCACGAATGGTTTTTGGAACGGACAGTGGATCTGACGGCTTGTTGCTTATGTCACTATTTAACAGGAATCTGTCAAATCCATATTCATCTAAGATAGCTATTGCGTCTTCCTTTTCCATTTTTTGGGGCTGTACTGTTAAACCAAGCATACAATCACTTTTGATCGCATCTTCCACAACATTCGGATTAATATGGTCGATAACTGCTTGTTTTTCATCTAAATGATTAGGCAATATTTCCAGAATCTCTTTTAAAACTTCTTCTTTGTTTTTTCTGGGGGTGTGAATTATCACTTTGGATTTTGTTTCGTCTGCAATGTCTAGTTGCTTTTTGAAAATACTAATCTCAGCTTCGGTCAAATCTTCAAGACCAATTTCACCAATAGCTACAATTCTGTCATTTTCAATCCATTTGTATAAATTCTCATAGATTATTTGAGGATTTTCAATTGTGTTTGCAGGATGAATTCCCAAAGCCACTTTCAAATCTAGACCATATTCCTTTGCTCTTTTTGTATCGTATTCTAAAATTCTATTGAGATGATTTAAAAGAACAGTTTCATTATCTATTTTATAGGGATAAAAACTGCAGGTTATTGCAGTATTAATTCCAGCTAGATACATTTTTTCAAAATCTTCGCTACTTCTTGAATCGGCATGCATGTGTGTATCAATCATTGTATCACTTGGTAAAACTTATCTAATGTCATTTTTGTTAGTTTTGTTTAAAAAAATATCTGAAATATTCTTTGTTTTTATATCTTTTGGAAGTGCTATTTGATGATTTTGTTCACTTGGGCAGATTTTATATTTTTTAGTAATAAAAATATGGATATAAGTAATACTACTTAGGTGGTTTATATGTTTAGAAATGAGGAATATATAGAAAATTTTGATACAATATTTGAAGATGTAAAATTCGTAACAAATTCGTTCGTGAGACTAAAAATCTTGGCTAGCTTATTTAAAAGCCCTCAAAACATGAAAGAAATGACTGAAAGTACAGGATTAAGTTACAGTTCTATTTCAAGTTATATGCATGATTTGGAGCTTAAAAACCTACTGTACAGGGAAAATAATAAATATTTCCTAACTCTCTCTACTAGAGTTAGAATTGAAAATGTTTTAGAGCTCAATAGGATGATTTGCCTATTAAATGAATTTTTTAATATTTTGGATGGGCATATTGTTGATATGATTCCCAATGAGTCTGTTGTTGAGTTATATTTACTTGGTAAAGCAAGATTGATGGAATCAAGTGGTGTTGATGCCTACAGGACCTATAATTTCATTGAAAGTTCACTTTCTCAGGCGGAGTCTGTAAAATGCATCATACCATTCATTTATGAACCATTTTTTGATGTTTTTAATGAGTTAATTTCTCAAAATAAGGATGTCGAGATATTGGTTCCTAAAAATCTTTTGGAAATATTCCGGGAAAAAACCAATATTAAAAATTTAGTTTCTTTTAAGGAATATAATTCTTTTTTATTAATTGTTACTGATAATGTGATGATTTTAGGTTTATTTTTCGAAAATGGTATGTTTGATCAAAATAGATTATTGACTTCAAAAAACGATTATTGCCTCGAATGGGCTAATAACTTATTTAATAATTTTAAAAAGGAAAATAAATGAGTTTTACACTCATTTATAATAGTTTTGTAAATAGTCTTCTAATTCAGAAATTGCTATTCTTTCTTGCTCTTCGGTGTCTCTGTCCCTTACAGTTACCTGATTGTCTTCAAGTGTGTCAAAGTCAACTGTTACTGCAAGAGGAATACCAATTTCATCTGCTCTAGCATATCTTTTACCGATAGTACCTGTTGCATCATATTCAACTGTAAAACCAGCCATTCTTAACTTTTCAGTTAAGTCTTGAGCTATTTCACGTGGTCCTTCTTTGTTAACAAGAGGGAAAATTCCAAGTTGAACAGGTGCTACTGACTTGTCAAATTTAAAGTAGTCTTTTTCATCAGTTTCGGTAAATGAATGCAATAAAACAGAATATGTTATACGGTCAATACCAAATGAAGGTTCAATTACATGGGGAACAATTTTTTCTCCGGTAATTTCTTCTTCAATGTCTTCAAATATGAGTAAGTCTTCTGTAACTTCGTAAACTTTATCTAATTCAATAGTGAATTTACCGTCTTTTTCCAATGCAGCCTTAATTTCATCAATGTCTGCATTTTCAATAGCTTGTTTTACTTTAGGAGAATCTCCTTTAAATATTGGTCCAAATTTGGATAAATTAGGTTTCACGATAGTTTTTTTGACTTTTTTAGGTTCATCGTATTCAACGAATACATTTAATTCATCATTACTGTATTTTGAATGTGATGATAAATCGTAATCTCCCCTATCAGCAATTCCGATAATTTCAACCCAACCATATTTGTCGGTTTTTACTTCAACATCCCAACAGTCAAGTGCATAGTGAGCCATTTCTCCTGCCAAGTGTTGTCTAAATCTTAAAACATCTTCCGGAATACCAATTTCAGTTAAGAATTTACGAGCCAAATACAATTGGTAAATTAGCATTTCATTAGCTACAATGCCTTTATCAAGTGCTTCGCGGGCAGTGATTTCTAAAGGTTCTAAATTATTCTCTTGAACTTCCTGTGAATTTAAGCGCAATACCACATCTTCAATTTGTGAAAATTTTGGATGGGTTTTGTCTTTAGGATTTAAAAAGATTTCAGCTTCTGCTTGTGTGAATTCTCTGAGTCTGATAACTCCTTGTCTTGGTGAAATCTCATTTCTGTATGCTTTTCCAAGTTGAACTGCTCCAAATGGAAGTTTTCCTCTGAAAAATCTTTCCAATCTTTTAAATAAAATAAAGATTCCTTGTGCAGTTTCAGGTCTCATGTAACCTACTTTATCTCCTTTTGCACCGATTTCAGTTTTAAACATTAAATTGTAATTCCAGATGTTAGATAAGTCTCCACCACATTCCGGACATTTAATATTGTTGTCAATAACGATTTGGTCAAGTTCTTCATTCTCAAGACTTTCCACATCTTCACCAATAGCTTCTTCAATAATGTGGTCAGCTCTGTAAACTTCTCCACAGTTTTCACATTTACACATTGGATCGGTAAAGTTATCAACGTGTCCTGATGCTTTCAAAACTTCTTTAGGCATTACAGTCGGACCTTCTATTTCATAAAATCCTTCTCCAGACACGTATTGCTTTCTCCATTTTTGCATAATGTTATTTTTTAAACTTGCTCCAAGAGGTCCGTAGTCAGTAAAACCTGATACTCCTGAGTATATCTCAAAAGATGGCCATAAAAATCCTCTTTTAGCACTGATATTTGACATTTTATCATGATTCATAAATAGTATCTCCAATTATTTTTTCAATTCGTAATCAAATTTAACTCTACTGCTTTCAGGGCGTGTTTGACCCATATATTTACTATTTCTGCTTGGATGTCCATAAGGTATCTCTGACGGGGAGGTCATTGTTTCAAATACAATTTGACACACTCTTTGGCCAGGATATAACGCAACTGGCATTGCACCAATGTTGGATATTTCCAATGTGATTTTTCCTTCAAAACCTGGATCGATAAATCCTGCTGTAACATGCATTGTTACACCTAACCTGCCCATACTTGAACGGCCTTCCACTCTTGCAACAAGGTCATCTGGTATTTTGACATACTCTAAAGTAGTGGCCAATGCAAATTCATTTGGGTGTATTATGAATGCTTCACCTTCTTTAACAGTAGTTGATTCCATATAGGATGAAACGTCTTCTTCATCTTTAGGATCAATATAAGGTTTTCTAATAACTTTAAATACTTTAAATTCATCTCCTAATCTCATATCTACAGAAGATGGTTGTATTTGTTGTTCATCTTTAAGGGGGTCAATTGAAAGTTTGCCTTCTTCTAAATATTTTTTTATATCTTTGTCACTTAAAATTGCCATTTTTTCACTCTTCAATAAGATTATACATTCTATTTATTACATTATCAATTGTTTCATCGGTATAATCGATGGTAATTGCATCAAAGTTACATAGATTAGCACAGAGGCCACAACCTCTGCAGTTATCATGGTTTATAGTAATTTTATTATCTTTTTGGGTTAGGGCACCAAACATGCACACATTATTTGTCACACATTTCATGCAGCCTTTACAATTATCTTCATGGTATGTTACTGTGACTCCATCCAATATTGAAATCTTTTTGGATATCTCATCTTCTAGGTTCGGAACAACTCTCCATAAACAACAGCACGGACAACAATGACATATGGTTAAAAGACCTTCATCGGGCCTTACATTCATCCAAACTGAATCGATTTTGTTTCTGCCAATAATATGGCTTAAACCAGCAGCATCAGCTTTGTCAACATGGTCTAAGGCTTGCTCAACAGTTGCAGTATAACCAACTGTTCTAGGAATCTTTCTTGATGTCGGTCCGAGGAATATGCATCCAATATCTTGCGGATAATCTTCACATTTAGTTGATGTTCTGCAAAGGCAGGTATTCATAATAACGATGTCATCGGATTTTTTTATAACTTCCTTAATTACGTCAGTTGGCAAAAATTCGCTTCCTGCATCTTCTATTTTCTGATTAATAGGAATGGTATTTGGTATGATGACAACATCATCCTTTTCAAACAATAATTTGTTGATTACTTTTTTTGCAATCTTTGACTTTTTTGTAAGTCCCGCTATCCGGAATCTCCAATTGAAGATTCTGTTAACAACAAAGATACTTATTTCTGCAAAGCTAATTCTTCTCATTGTTCACCAAGTTTATTTTTTAATCGTCTTAATATTCCTTTAAATGTATGTGCTTCCCGTCCTGTTATAAATGCTCTTGAAACAATATTATTGAATGTTTTTAGACCATTTCTTTTCTTATGTTCCGGTATATCCAAATAATCAATCAATTCTTTCATGTCTTTTATTAGATATTCCTTTTCCAGTTCGGTGCTTTCATTAATTCCTTCTACACCATAATCATGTCTGTTTTTGAATAATTCATAGAATATTATTGCCGCAGCATGTGATATGTTCATAATCGGATAAGTCGGATCCGTTGGAATAGAAACACAAATGTCACAGTCATTAATTTCTTTATTTGAAAGGCCGTCGCCTTCTCTTCCAAATAAGATTGCAATCTTATTTGACACGTTCATTGATTTGCCGAGTTCTTCCGGCCTAATTGGTATTCTTGAGAGATTATAGCTCCCTCCGGCCATTCCAGTTGAAGCAACTTTAAAATCAATTCTTTGGGATTGATAGAAATCATCAAGAGTAGGAAATATTTTAGCACTTTCAACTATATATTTTCCATGTGTTGCCTGATAATATGCTTCATTTGTTAATGTTGGGGGATTAATCAATACTAGATTTTTTAATCCAAAGTTTGCCATTGTCCTTGCAAGAAAACCTATGTTTCCTGGAGTTTCACACTCTACAAAAACGATATAAAGGTTTTCTTTAAAGAGACTAGTCTCTTTTTCCTCCTGTTCCCTTACAAGTTTCGCTCTAGCGGTTCCTCTGGATTGTCTTGTAGATTTTGCTTTTTTTGTTGAAGTTGATTTTTTTTCGGCGGTGCTTTCCTCTTTTTCATCAGGCGAACTCATGGAAGTAGTTTCAACTACTTTTTGTTCACTTACGGCAGCATCTCCTCCTATTTTAATCAACTCCTAATTTAATTATTCATAAGCTTTATCTAATAATTCTAATAAGTGCATACATTTAATGTCTTCGCATCCTATAGAATTCAAACCATCTTGTATATTTAACTGACAAAATGGACAAATGGTAATTACGGCATCAGCACCTGTATCTTTAATCATTCCTGCTTTTGATTGGGACAATTCCAGTGCAATTTCCGGTTTTCCGGATTTTATTCCTCCGCCTGCACCACAACATTGGCAAGGATATAACATCTCTTCAAATTCAATGCCCGGTATTTTTTCAATAATGTCTCTTGGTGCATCTTTAATACCTTGTCCTCTGCCCAGATGGCATGGATCGTGATATGTAACAGTCATATTAACTTCTTTTAATTTGCTTTCATCGAGTTTATCAACTAAAAACTCACTGATGTCCATAACATGTAGTTTTGAACCAAATTCCGGATGGTTATTTTTCAATGTAGCTCCACAACCGGAACAAATTGTTATAATGGTATCATAATCTTTAAAGACTTCTTTATTTTTATCAACAAGGTCTTGGACAATATCAGTTTGTCCGGTCCTTAAAAGTGGAGAACCACAACAAACTTGGCCTTCTGGAACATCAATATCAATTCCATTTTCTTTTAGGATTTTAACTAATTTTTGTCCAATTTCAGGGAATTTATAATCAACCATACATCCGGTAAAGAAAGCTACCTTTGAACCTGTGTAATTTTCAACTTCTTCAATAAAAGACGGTTTATCAGTTTTAATAGACCTTCCAGTTTCCAATATATTTTCTTTAAATGATACGTGCTCTGGAAGAGGTCCGGAACCATTGGCAACTGCAATTGCTCTCATTTTCTCTATTGCATCTCCAAAGGTGTTAATGTTTTTAGGACAAACTGCTAAACATTTACCGCAACTGGTACAGTTATATAAACCTTCATCCAATGCTTCTTTAAGTCTGTCAAAATTATCTCGAGGGTCACTTTCAAATTTACGCATATATCTCATTAGATATGGGCCACCAAACTCTTCGGTTGCAATATTTACGACCGGGCAAGTTGACAAACAAGAATAACATTCAATACAACTTCTAACTTTTTTTGTGTCTTTAGTATCTTCTTTTGTAATGCTTGTGTCAAGTCCATCGCATTTATGGTCACATTGAAGAGACAACTGCAAATCTTTAACTTTTGCTTCAATGCTTGACTTATCAACAATTAAGTCTTTAATAACTGGAAAATTAAGAGGTTCGATAATTGCACCATCTTTTATTTCTTTTTGACATGCAAGAGCTCCGTTTCCTTTAAATGATAGTCCGCAAGATCCGCATTGTCCAGCTCGGCAGGAACTTCTGAAACTGATATCTGCATTATATTTATCATTAATTGCTTGTAATGCATCGAGAACCTTCATATGTGGAGTTTGTTCAATTTCATAACACTCTAAATGAGGTTCCGTGTCAGTTTCAGGGTTAAATCTTGAAACATATACTTTAATCATCATTTCCCTCCATAATAATTTAAAGCTTATAAAACATTATAATATAATATTTGTATAATAACAAATATATTATTCTTACTATTTTGAAGAATTAATTTACATTTCAAATCTTTTGAAACTTCTTACAAAAATTCATATCTTAAAAATATAAAAATGTCATGATTTCTATTAATTCGTGATGAAGGGTAAAATTAAAGATATTTTTATTTTTTACTACTTTTTTGTAGTTATTTTTTTAAAATTAGTTATTTTATAACTATTCAATTGTATTTGATTGCTATCCTCTGTTTTTGAAATTCTCAGTAAGGAT